>Ga0307511_10002072_pt1 | contig 21006 bp, 29 predicted proteins | sample 13_EM_MG_FD_200266 | JGI IMG/M metagenome (GOLD analysis project Ga0307511, IMG submission 200266) | Populus trichocarpa ectomycorrhiza microbial communities from riparian zone in the Pacific Northwest, United States - 13_EM | ecosystem: Host-associated > Plants > Roots > Unclassified | place...
AAGCTCTGAGCTTGTCATCCCCCTCGGCCAAACCATCCGCTGTCAAAAGCTTGGCCACTCCTGATGCAGAATGGTCCGGTATTTCTACAAACAGTTGTATCACCACCAAAAGCCTCAATAATAGGTTGAAAAGTGCAGTGATACCAGAGTGCTATCCACACACTGCAGCCAATCTGGTCTTAGATGCCAAAAGACTGAGATTATTTCCTCACTTGACTTCTCCAGGTGAGAGTAAGATCCCATAAACAATAGCAAAAGCAACTAAGTGTTTGGTGGGTTTTTCATAGGGACCACTCATGGTGAATCTGATGGTTGCTTAGTCTAACAGGCCAAAGATTGTGGTGCTCTTGGGACAAAGGGAGTCAACAATTAGGCGCTGATATGCCCCAGTGAGGGTTACTCATCCCTGTGAATACCACCATGGATAGCATATAAGGTAACAACAGAGGGCACCATTTGTAAGGTAGTGTCGGGGCTGACCTCAAGCTATGCTCTACTTGTTGGAGGTGTGGGAGGAGCACCTCAGATAACGGTGTCACCTAAGTTGTCCATTGGGGTTTGCCAGGAGTCTTGTTAGCTGGGTCTATATACAACCACTCCTGGGGGCATCTGGGCTTTCAGGGCCAAACGAGAGTATCCAACCAGGTAGAGATATGAGAGGAGGAAAGGAGCAGAGGGGAACAAGTGGAGATTTGGGGTCAATTCAGGAGACTATGGTTTGAGGTGCTTTTCAATCACAGTTAGCTTGTGGGGGAATCCAGAATTGACAAAGTCTGAGAAGAAAGTACAGGCTGTACACTACCACTATATAAAGGGAAGGGTTTAGGGCAGGCACTATGCACAGACCATGTATCACTATGACAAGGGGACAAATCAAAAGATGGGAGATAAGGGAAATGAGATAAGAATGAATGTGCAGCTGAAATGTAATGGAAGTGAAACAGGGGTAGAACAAAAGGAGAGTGGGCCATGGGAAGTCTGATGAAGGTGAAATGCAATCACTGGGGATTGATCAGGGCTAGTGGGTTGGTCATCAGTGTTTGATAGGATCCAATGTGGGTCATCTGACATATCTTTGATGGGGGCTGACTGATGGTCCGGACTGTATGGGAAGATAGAATATGGTTGGCCTGGAGTGAGTTGATATAAGGACTGTCCATTGGACAACAAGTCCCCATCAAATTCCCATCATCAGCTTTATCCCTAGTACACCAACCCAACTCATCAATGTCTTATCAGAATGCCACCAACTTCTTCAACATCCACCAGGCTCTCAATGGGCCTTATATGGCTTCCCTTGGTTCTTCTTTGAAGGAGAATAGTAGGCTGGTTCCACCAGTCACCAAACAACATACCTCTAGGGGGCAAGGACAACATAGAGGATGTGCGGGTAACCACTACCCTCAAGGAAGACAACAGGGGGATAGTTCCAGTGGGTATCTTGGGGTGGGTTCTTGGTTTTCGCTGACAAAGTTCCCAATAGGAGGATCTGTCCATTGGCCTGGTGTCAGCTATCTCCATGATAGTGGCCATTCCATTTCTGGAGTCCCACCAGTTCCTTGTACCTGCTTTAACAATCAGGGCCACAAGATCTCCTGTGGCAACCATCACCACCATACCCACCCTACACTCAGGTGAAAGCTAAGATGGAGGTGAACTTTCATCATGGCAAGAAGTTCTGGGATCTGTTCATGAAGGACCAGATCTGGGCTGCTCACAAAATCTGGAGTTGGAGGGTGAAACAGGTGGAGATGACAGTGTTCCAAGAGTCCATGTTGGAGCAGGGACTTGTGGAGTCCTGCACACCTGGTGACTCCACTCCAGATGAGGTGGCTATACCTACCCATTACACTGTGGTGATGGCTGGGGAGTGTTTGGAGACATTGATGACCTGAAGGAGGAGGTTATCCACAATGATTTGATGGTGGGGATAATGTCTGTTCCTCCTTATGGCTGAAGCAGATCATTCCTTCCCATGGTGTCATTAAGAGTTCTTGGACCAGCAGTCCTGGAACAAGGTGGGGGAGAAGATTCACAAGGAGCTTTGTTCTTGGGTGAGGTAGTTGGAGGCCAAGTACCTCTCTGACCAGTGGAAGCTTGAGAAGAGTCACAAGCATATGGCAGTGTTGGAGGCTCAATTGACAAAGTTGGAGACTCCTGAGGTTGTGGACCTTACTCAAGAAGAAGACAAAGGCAGGGTTGGAGGTCCAATCATCTTGGCCAAGGAGACTCCTGCTCCAAAGTCAGTGAATCTGCCATCAGAGCACTGAATGTTGGACTCTGGCAATGAGAGGGCCTTGGCAGGGATTCTTGTGGGGATAAAGGTAAAAGATAAGGGGTTCAAATGAAAGGAATATGTCATGGTTTGAATGTAAGGAGTGTGAGTGTCTAGGGCTTAGAAAGAAAAGGAGGAAAAACCATGAAAATCATGACATGTAGAGCATTCTCTGCTGCTGCTAAAGAGCACTGCAAGAGAGGGGTTCACTAAGAGTGTTGGCCCAGGCTCATAACCTGTTGAGCAGTATGGTCTATTCTAAGTATACTCCCATACTGCCCTACACTTATCTTTAGGGAAAGTTAAGAGTGGAGGATGGTGGGAGAAGAGAAGAAAGATGCAAAGTGATTGTATTGCATGGCATAGGACATGTATTTATACATAATTGATGGTGTGCACAGACCATGCTGTGTTATTGTTTGGCCATACCTGGCACACATCATTCTATCTACAATTGAGCTGCTAACAAGTGCCCTTCAGCCATCAATGGCTACTGATAAGCACCACCAAATCATCAGCTCACTATAAGTGGTAGCCAGATATCTGACACATCTGGGAGTCAAACTCCATATTCAACACCCACCAGTGGATCATCAGTCATCAAATGATACTGAGTTGGGCTCCCCACTACCTCTTCCTCTTGGTTCCCCTACAACTTCATTGTCACCCTACATGTCCCCCACCCACTCTCAGCCAACTCTAGCTTTAGGTGCTGATTTTGTTCACAGTTTAATTTGTACTCCACAATGATCATCAGTGACATCGTGCAATCCTGCTGACCATGGTTACCACAATGTCATGAATTAGGACAGTCACTCTTCCAAAATGCTACCATCTTTTATCCTTTCCATCACCAACTGTTTGCAGCTATATGCCACCTTCCACACTGGTGGAGATGACTCCCTTTCTGCCACCTTCACTTGGTATACCATCATGGAGCGAGTATATTCCAACCTCCATTCCCAATGTTATTCCCCCATCAGATCAATTATCACATCTCTGAATAGTACATACAATCTACACTCCTGGATGGTTGGCTACAATACCAGCCAGATGGGCATTCACTCTGAGGCCACCACTGTCGTCAATGATGTTGGAAGTGAGGAGTGTGACTCCGCTTGATTTCTACTCCTTCTCCCTCCGTGACTTGCAATTACAATTACATGGGATACCAACACACCCTCACATTTTCACACTACTTTAAACATCTGCTTTGATTCTGGGTGATCTCCAAGACGGTCAATGGGGCGTGAGAGAATCAAGTGTGTTCATTAGATGTACAAAGCTAAGTAGCCTTTCTCAACAAAGAGACAAACTTCGAAGAGATGAACATGTGCATGAGGGTGAGTTGTGATTAACTCGGAGTGAAGATTAAAATATGAGTGGTTGAGATGGGGCGGGAGGAGGGGGTTAAGTTATGAGGGGTGAATGCATATTGGCGGTCGTGATAAATCCATATATACCAAGACAGGGAGCAAGTTAATCCTCCCCTCTTCAAGATCCGAGGCAAGATTGTGGTGGGGGGCTAAGAATGACAAGCGTTCCAAGAGGCTCTCACATGATCATGCACATCCTCGACTTCTTGTCCTTCTTCGTCGTCGGCGTAGCGGGGGTGATAGGCGAAGCTAGTGAATCTTCCGGAGCTTCTGCTACGGCAGGCTCGTTAGGAGCCACTGAAGACCTTGAGAGTATAAACTCCCCAGTGGCTTCCTCCATCGACGTCCGGCCCCCATCTCCAGGCGATTTCGGTGACGAGAACCAACCGCCAGGGAACAGTCGAGACGACGTTGAGGATTCGTATCGTCCGCGTGGTGAGATCTTCGAAACACTGGGGGGTTCGATTGATGTGAGCAGGTCCAACTTCGGCCTGAGTTTTTCCGCATGAGCAAAGGTCGTCACAGGATAAGAGATCAATTTACCTTTCTGGGGCTTCATCCAAGGGCTCAGGCACTTCGGGGAAGTAATGCGATCCATCATCCTTGTTCGCCTCCACGGTAGTGCCATCGATCACAGGGCCTGGCAGTGAAGTAGACTCTACCTCCTTGGTGGTGGGTTGGTCCACTGTAGGGGTGTCCTGAGAAGCTGGAAGCTCTTCCTTCGTCTCCACCTGCAGGCCGACCCCTGGTAGTTGCGTTACTGAGTACGAAGGAGTCCAGGAGGACTTCTCTTCGACCTCAGCGGCAACATCCGGTTTGGGCTGAGATGGCTATAAGAATAGAACGAATCGTTTGGTAAAGCCAAGCGTAACTCACTAGATCAAGCTGAAGAAGGGCTGGTTCAGGAACCTTGACCTCGGCCTGGGGTTCGTCGGGGACAGTGAGTTGAACAATAGCCTCATGAACTTCAAAGACATCGGACGTCGTTCCCTTCTCTTTCGGTTGATCCTCCACTGCTTTCGTAGCTTCGACTGGTTCGGGAGCCGGCACCTCAACATCAACCGGTGGCTCGTTTGTGGTGGAGTCAGGTTCAGGCTCCTTGGCCGACGTAGAACCGGGGAGTGTGGTAACCGAGTACGATGGGGTCCAAGGCGACTTCGGCCGTTCTGGCTGTTCTTCCTCGACGACGAGAGGTTCGGAAGAGGGGTCATCCGTGACCGGAGCGTCGACCTCTGGCGTTGGCTCGGGAGCCTCCCCAACGAGTGTCTTAGGGATTGGTACAATTTCGGGTTCTGGCCCGGTATCATGGGGAGGAGCCTGTTCGGTCTGGCGTTCCAGAGTGGTGACGGAGTATGAAGAGGTCAAAGGAGACTTTGGTCGTTCAGGAACCTCAGCTTCAGCCGGAACGGACATGGACTCCTCAGCAGGGGGAGTCACAACCACTGTTGGCTCGTCAGTAATAGTGATAGGTTCGGCGGTCGGTTCTGACAAGTCCTCCTTTGGCAGGACTCGGGGGCTTCCGGGTTGTGAAGTAACAGAGTATGATCGAGTCCATGTTGGCTTCTCCTCCACTTCCGGGACCTCTTCAGGAACTTGTTTTGGAGAGACACGAGGACTGCCCGGCTGAGAAGTGACGGAGTACGACTGAGCCCAGGCGGGCGTTGACTCCTCCGGAACGGGTTCGGCGGGTTCGGCAATGTGTTCATCAACTGCGGGAGTGACGACAGTCTTGGGCACGTTGGCGACCTCGATGATTGGGGCAGAAGTTTTGTGGACAGGTTCAACAGGTTGTGGCTCGGGCTCGAATTCCTCCAGCTCCGCCTTAGGTGAGATACGGGGACTGCCTGGTTGAGAGGTAACAGAGTAGGATTGAGCCCAAGGGGTCTCCGTGGTGTCGGCGGGTTCCGGAATCTCCTCATCTGGAGGAGTGACGATCTTGGGAGCCTCCGCAGTTTCATCCTTCTCCACCGGTGGGACTTCAGCCTCGGCATCAACGGCTAGTGTCTCATCCAGCTCAGGCTTCGAGTCAACACGTGGACTAGAACCAGAATCTTGCAGGGTGGTGACAGTATACGAGGGAGTCCATGGAGATTTAGGCCGCTCCGTCTCAACTTCGACTGGTTGGGCGAGACGAGCCTGGCCTAGCGAGGGATCGAATACTTCCGAAGGTTCTTCCGAGGGGGCATCAACGGTAGGAGATTCGTCGGCGGGTTTAGTATCGTTAGCTACCGTTGGTTCAGGGATCTCGGCGGTCACCGCTGGTTCTGCGGGAGTTGCGTCCTGGGTTGTGGCTGGAACGTCATCAGACTCAGATGGGGCGGGCTCTGAGTCGTCCTTTGAGGCGGCCTGAGACTCAAAGAGAGGGCTAGCTCCCTGAACCGTGGTAGTGGATGATGGCGTCCGCGAAGGGGACCTAGGGATCACGCTGATAGTCTCTGATTCGACCGTCGTGGGTTCCTGAGTAGCCAACGGATCAGTACGAAACATAGCACGTAAATTTCGCCACCAACCTCAGCGGATGACACGATCTCAGTCGACTCTTCAACAATCGGTTCGTTTACAGCGGGTTCTGGCTCCGCCTCGGTTGGGACAGCTGGAGCCAGCTGAGATTCGCTCTCTGGTTCGGTAACGGGTGGCTCCTAGACGAGAATCGGTCAATTTTAGGCGATCGAGCCAAACAATTGATAGTGCGGACCTCGGCAGTGTTCACAATCTCAGGCATGGGTGCGGATTCAGCGGCTTGTTCTTCCACCGGTAGTTCAGGAGCTGTTGTAGATCCAATAACCTCTTCGTCCGCGGGCGCAAGGTTATCCAACCCACCACCCTGGGAGCTGACACTGTATGATGGTGTCCACGGAGAACGAGGACGTTCAACCTCGTTCGATCCTTGTTGGGGAATATCTGAGGTCGGCACGTCCAGCGAAGCCTCGGCGGGTTCGGAGATTACGGGGGTAGCCTCCTCCAGTTTGGTTTCGACGGCGGAAGATTTCTCCTCAGAGGGGACGGGTGGGGGGACGGCACCAGTCTCTTGAGGTTCGATCACCGACTCGGACTCGGCGAGAGGGACATCACCCACAGCAAGTTCGTGGGTGGGGAGCTCGGGCTCTGAGACACCTGAAGTGGGTTCCTCCTCGGTTACTGGCTCGACGGTAGGTTCGGATGCAGCGGGAGCAGGAAGCTCGTGCTCAGTGATCTCAGGAGACGGTCCTGGTTCTTCGGCCGGTGCGTGTTCTTCAACCTCCTTTCGAGGCTCTGGGACAGGTACTTCTGGTTCACCGACGGTGGGTTTTTCCTCAGTAGCGACGTCGGGGGTGATACCCCAGACAGAGTCGACGGCCGGGGCCTCCTCAGTGACCTCAACTTCCTTGACCGATTTGGGCTCGACAGCTCCAGCCGTAGAATGGGCAACTTCGACTTCGGGGGGAACCAATGACTCAGAATGTGCGCTCTGAGACAAACTAGTCCGAGTCCTACCTTGTACTGGAGGGATGATCTCCTCCGACTCCTCAATAACCATCTCAACCCCACCCTCCGCAGCAGGAGACTCCCCAATCCTTGCCTCAACATCACCGGGAGCGGATACCTCGGGGATACCCTGGGTTGATTCCTAGGGTCAGGTCAGCCACAACGCACATGTGAGTGAGCAATATCCCCCCCATACCTCTGGAACTACAGCCTCTGTTACTCCCTCAACGGGCCCAACTAATCCCATACTAGGATGACCACTCCCGTTCGTTGCAGGCAATAGAGCATCCTCCTTAAGAACCGGTGGAACCTCCGTAACGTCGACGACGGAATCCTCGGCAGGCTCTTCCTGAGACGACACAACAGGAGCCTTGAGACGTTCGCCCCCAGACCCGATTGAGGCAGCACCCACCTCAACACCAGGATTCGTAATAACGGGAGCCACCTCGAATTGAGCTGCATACTCCTCGACCTTCTTGGCCGCAGCTAAGTCCCCGACCACGGGCTCGGGGGCAGATTCAATCACAGGAGGGATGTCCTTCTCGTCCTATTGAAGTGCAGTGGTAAGCAACCCAGTCTAATCAGGCGATAGAAATCTCACTCATACCTTGATCTCAACGGTCGGGGCGGGACCAAACTCGGCCACGGGTTCTTTGACGTTGGCCGGCACTTGGGATACACCCTCAGGATCTTCCTTAGTCTACAGGTGCTCAGTCGCGGACAAGCACACAACCATCATCACCTACCGCGATAACAGTCTCGATGGGATCAGGAGCAACCTCCAAATCTGCCGCATGTGGCTCAACCTCCTTGGCCGCATCAAGGTCAGTGATGACTGGCTCAGCAGGAGTTGGTTCGGGCACCCCGGAAAAGGCATCTTCATCGAAGGGAGGGACATCATCTGCCGGCTCTGCAGGCTTCGACTCGACAGGCTCCAAAACCGGTTCATCCAATGGGGGAGCAGGGGTAGACGCGTCCTCAAGCTTATCCTTTCCTTCCACTACAGGCTCTGCGAGACGTAAGTAACGTAGCCTCCGCCTAGTACTAAGGATGGCAAACCTTCGGAAGGAACGGGGTTATCCTTCATGAAATCGGCCTGGAGTGAGAGTAGATCACTGGTGAGAAATGGTGGCGAGACCAGGGAACGAACCACATGACCTACCACATGTTCGGCACCCGTGGGATCCGAAGTTGCGTCGACCTCAACAGCCTTGAAAGTTGGAGGCTCCGGGTCGCTCGGCTTGGGCTCGACAGGAATAGGAGTAACATCAGGAACCGCGTTGTCCTCATCCTCCTCAACCACAATCTTCCTCATGGCGTCGAAGACCTGGAGGGGAACGTCCTGTTGTGCGGGAGTAAATGAGAGGTCGGAATGAGTACACGGACCCACTCGATCGTCAAAGAAAACGCGGAAGCAAAAAGAGAACAGAAGGACAAAAGGTGACAACGCGTCGAACCGAAGTAGACGGGATGGGGATGAGGATAAACCTAAAATTGGAAATCCACTCACAGCAACTTCCTTGACGACCGAAGCATCCGCATCCTGGGACAAATCCCCCACAAGGGTCTGATCCGCAGGGTCCAAATCCGCTCCCCCAAACCCACCACCCCCAGAGGTAGTACCCTCGACATCACCGTTGACTTCACGGCTGATCGGTGCCTTATCCTCGACAGCCTCACTGGCGTCATCATCAGCCTTCCGAATTTCAACTTGGGCGACTGTATAGTCTGGTTCATTAACCTGCCAAAACAGACCAGACCACAGACGTCAGAAAAAACGTACAATCCAACACATTCGGAAGAGAGCGGCAATAAATGAAGAGCCCACGTATGAGGGTCGTGCGGCACTAATCGGGCTTATCACGTAAAGGCCGGGTTAAACGGACACAGATAGAGTATTATCCTCCTCAACCCGGAACGGAGAAAGAACGGGAAAGAAAGTTCAAAAGCCCAACGTTGCGGCACTTACAAAAGACGTGGCTCCGACCACATTGACGGAGCCGTTGAGATTCGTCGGTGTAGAGTCGGGTATATTCGTGTCATGTTTCGGTTGAACAAAATTGGTATCGTCAGAGGCAGCTTGGGTAGACTCCGTTGGTAGCTCCGTCACAGGCTCTGCAGGCGAGGATTCCACAATTGGAAAGACATCCTTCACCGCTGTGTGGTTTGGTGGGGGGAGCGTGGAAGAATCGACGCGGTCGGATTCACTGGTCACTTTGGAGACGGCGATCACGGGTTCTTGAGCTGACATGGGTCGTAAATCCGAGACTAGAGGGTGGGTAGGATGGAGGTGGAAAGCGGGCAGACGGGTCTGCTCTCGACAGCCAAATGTCACCGGACAATGACCGTCAGAACTGAAGAACGTAAGAAGCGAAGCCCAAATCCCGCGATATCCACACGTACACACGTGACCATCAACCCCCATTCACAACCGGGCCGAGTCTTATTCCCGGGCACACGACCTCTCACCCTGAGCAGCGGCAGGCGGTATACCAGTGAAAAATTTGTGAGTTTATCCTGAAGAGTGAACTGGTATCTAAAAGGACGCCGGGGGAGAAGTGCAAATCGATTCATGTGCTGACGGACGAGGTTCGTTCCCATGGCTTTGATTTCTTGAAAGAACATCTGCCCCACCCCCCTCGCTCTCTAGTGCAAAATCACGATTTATCCAACAACGGGTATAGAACTCGCCACCTACGGAAACGTTTTTAGGAGGGTGCGTATATTGAAAGTAGAACAACAAACGACGAGGTAGCGAGAGAAGAGTTCTATTGGATCTCGAGTGTCAAACAGAACTTAATTATGTCCAAGGAAAGGAGTGAGATAGACAAGGAAGGTGAGTCGTTTTGCAAAAAAGTGAGGAATATCCTTTGTCAACACCCGCTCAGAACAAGGCAGCGACGGCACCAACGATGCCAGCAACACCGAAGCTGCTGAGAGTGAGACCGGAGGCACCACCGCTATTGCGGGTGCTCGAGGGGGAAGAACCACTCGAGGTCTTGGTGGAACTGTTGTGGAAGCAGCGAGGATTAGTTTCTACCTCCCACGTCGGCCCACAAGAGCTTACCTGGACGGGGGTGAAGAACCACCAGTTGCGGTGTTGGCGGGGGAGCTGACACCGGTGTTGGGAGGGGAGCTGATGTTGCTGGAACCAGCGGTGAGGCAGGTCCTGTCACCACTAGCCTGGACGGTAACGATATCAGAGTAGGCGGTTGTACCGGTGCTATCCTTCAGGGCAAGGTTGCTATCCGGGGACGGGATTAGGTCAACACCACAAATAACATTGGAGAGAGGATCCAAAAATACTCACAAGCTGGTGTTGGCCTCGAGGTCGACAGTCCAAGTCAGCTGGTTACCCTGCTGGGTGGGGAACGTCTTGATCTAAAAGGCCAAGGGCGTCGATACTACATTTCTTCATAGCATCAAGGCATTACTTACAGCCGGAGCGGTAAGTTGACCGGCTGGCAATTCGACACCGTTGAGAAACAGCTCGACCAACGAGGTTCGAAAGAAGGAACTTACGGGGGATAAGGGAAAGGAAGAATGGAGCGGTTCCATCAACCCAAGAAAGACTGCGAAAGAACATCAGAGAAAAGTAATGATGCAGGCGGGCCGGGTTTCAACTTACAGAATTGGCTCTGAAAGACAGAAAAGCAAACGAAACGTTGAGAGTTAAGCACACGGTTTCGTACACGCTACTCACGGCACTGGACAACGTTGGTTCTGCAATAGCAACGACACGTTAGCAGGCAGACGACCTGAGGGAAACGACCACGCGGGTTCGCTGTCAACTCACGGAGTGTTGATGGTCAAGCCGAGGACGGCGGGAACGAGAGAGACGAGGGTGGCAGCGACAACGGAGAACCTCATGGTGAGTGTAAAGGGAAGATAGAAAAGCGACACGGGCTGTAGTCGTCGTCAACAGAAGAAGTGGGTGAACTGCACTCCACAACCGCTCGTTCTCAGCCGGGTATTTCAAACTCCGCTTGATCCCTCGGCGAAGCCCCGAGAAAGCATGGCAGGCCAAGAATGTCCAAACCCCGCCTCCCACTCCAGCGTCCCGCTAGCCAAAGAAGACCAGCAGAGCCACCGCGAGGAAAATGCTCAAGCACACAGCCGACCTTTGACCCAAAATCCGCCCTGTATTGCAAAACACAAAACCACAAAAACCGATCGAAGAACGGAAATCAAACATTCACGGGGAAATCACGTGTCCATCACAAATTTATCCAGCTGCTTCTTCCACCGGGATTATGCAACGCCGTTTGACCGACCTTGACCAACCGAGTCTCCGTCCTTGAATCATCAGCCGTCCGTAGAGTCTCCGTCCTGTTGACAACCGGCGGCCATGGGGCGTCCAACGCATCAATCGTCGGGCTTTGCATGATAGGCGTAGAGATCGCGGTGAGGCTCGTTGACGCGCGGTCAACTGTCAAGTCCAGCACCGGTATCATCACCGGCAAAAACGCCTCAGCGTACCACTCGTACCACACCCGCTGTTGGTCCGTAAGCCGCCACATTGATACGTGCAGTTCTGAATTCCCCGGGAGATACAACGGATCCTGCAACAGGTTATGATTAATTTTAATCACGGGTGAAAGAGCGGGCTGGAAACTCACTTTGAACGGGAAGTATATTGGAAACCAGCTAATCATATCCTTCGAGATATAGTCCTTTCTTTGCGGGTGAATGCTGAGCCCAACACTCCCGTATAGAATCGCCTCGAAATACCCCGCGAGGCCATGCAAAACCCCAGCGTGAGGGATGTGAAAGCTCAAGTTGGCGAACCGAGAATTATGGCTGTTTGTCACAGGGAGACCTACAGCCAGGGAGAGGGTTTTCAGTCCTTCAAAGCAGTAGAAAGCTCGTCACCTCTCCCACCTCGTTCATTCAACACAACATTCTTCACTGGGTGTACAAATTCCCAGCACTCTTGAACCTGAGATCCGGCGCCCTCATCTCCACCGTCGCCGCTGAGAATATTAACAGCGTTGAACATCACAACATACGGAGTCTCAGACTTCTTCAGACCCTCGTGACCCCGGACTTCATTGAATAGCTTGGTCGAAGAGAGAGGCGCAATGTGCGCGGTGTACGATGAGGGTATCGAGATACCGTTAGCTGGAACAAAAGTTCAGAGAAAACAGCACGTAACGTGCGCATACACTCACGTTTCAAGAACCTCACTGCTCCATCCAAGCACTCCGGACTTAACTCGTTGTCTCCAAACGAGCCCAGGAGTTCCGTTATTAAGATATCAACCTTTTCGGGCAACTCCAGCGTCCTCATATCGCCAAAATGGAGTTGAACTTGATCCCCCCATTCTGTTTTCCGCCTCTCCTGCAACCTTTGGCAAAGTGGGGACTTAGTCGGGAGATGGTTTGGTGACCGATGAGACGGATCACTCACGTTACGAAGGCGTTTGGGTTCTTTTCCACAACGTGAATGAACGCTTCTCGTTTCGCTCTTGATATTGCTTTCAGCGCCCGAGCTACCAGCGGACCTCTCCCCGCACCCGCTACGCACAACAACCTGAACGTTGGATTAGTAAGGGGAGAGGTGCAGTTCCATGAGAACCCACATTCGCTCGTCAGTTTTCGGCCATTCCAGCAAAGCCCGGAAAGTTGCCTCTTCGTAATTAGCATACTTGATAGGATCTTGCTCAAAAGTCTGATATGTCGTGCTTTGTAAGTTATCCGCCAAGGGCTGGAAAAATGGTACCCGTTGCAATCACTATCCACGAATAAGACGAGGACAGTGACAACAAACCTGAAGTGGCGCCTGCAAGTAATCTTGGTATCCAATCGCAAAGTTTTCCACTGTCCCCGATTTCGCCATCACCTGCACACCTGGACTGGTCTTCTCGAGGTGTCTAATATATTGGGAATATGCCTTCTCCCCACCGCGGCTATGCTGACCGGTGTTTGTTCCCGAGAGGATGACCGTAGGCTGTAACTAGAGAACCGTTCAATCGCGAAAGGGTGCCACGGTTGGTTGGCCATATGCGCTCACCTTCATAATGTCGCGAATAAACGACTGTGTGCCTTTCGGTAACACCGGATAACTCTTGGCATTCGCTATGAACGTGGAAGCGGGGAGGAAGATCTGCCTGGTCGGCTCTGCGAGCCACTTATCCAATACACCAGCGGTCAAAGGCAACGGTGGGCTCAAATCAAGGGCTGGCCCAATCGCTTGAGCACGCAAACACCTCATCAAACGAACAACTCACTCAAACTCAACCGAGGATTACTCTCGCAAATGGTCCTAATCACATCCCACATCTCCCACGTGCTATTAAACTCCTCCTCCGTCGTATGCGGGAAACTCATCGACTTGGAAGACGCCGCGGAGACACCGCTTGCAATCGAGGAGGCGCTGATGCTCGGGGAAGGTGAAGCAGATCGTGGGGTGGGCGTCATGAGTTGGAACACTCCAGGATCGTATACGGGTATTCGGACGGAGAGGTGCATGTAGGGTATCTTGTCCAGGCACGCGTGGATCGCGCGAGCGTATGAAGGGACGTGGGTCCGGTTTCGCGGTGGTGGGAGGATAGCGACGGAGACGTTCAGATACGAAGCGTATGCTAACTCTTGCATGAGTGCCTAAGGTTGCACATTAGGACGCTCTGGCTATAAGGCGACAGAACAGGATTCTGTACCGTTTCCGCATCGCACCTGACCCATTCGTCTTGAGAATCGAGTTCGAGCCAATCCGACAGCACGACAATCGTATTCTCAGCCTCATCTGCGCGTTCCAACAGCAGATATGAGTGCGAAGGTGCATTTCGAGAGCTCAACACACACACCTAACCGGGTAACGTTCACTTCTTCCCTCAAAAATCCAGGGTTGGATCTCCAAGCCTCTGAAGCCCGTTCAGCACCAACATTCTTCATCGCCTCGTCCTCAGGCGACAAACACATCTCTTTCCACCTCGCCTGCCATTTCTCGTTCGTCAGGGGTATACAAACGGTATCGTAGCCTTTGGTTTTGCTGGTCGAGAGCAATCGAAGGATGGGCGTTTCGTAGATTGGGTCGCGATCAGCGGCAGCGCTCGCGATGTCGTCTAACGAGAGGTGACCTGCAACGGTGGCCATAGGGAAGATAGAGGTACCCGACATCCTCCCCTCTGCTCTTCTTCCACTTTAAATTTGATTTCGTGGGGGGGGGGGCGCTCTGGGGAGGCGAGATTGGGTGCGGGACAATCTTTTGGGGAAGTTGATCGATTTTTCGGATATTTTCAACGTGCGTGTGGGGATCGGGTCAGCGGCGTGGGGACCGTGTGGTTCTCCTGCGCGCCCGCAGTCTGGTTATGTTACGGCGATGGGGACAACGGTACGTTGGTCGAAGTTCATCTCGTCCGTGCTTCGTGGTGGTATGGGCGCGCGGGGGTCGGGTTTCCTTGAATTCCATCAAGGTCTATCATTTCGGCCTCTGTCTCAAATCTCAAATCCGTATCCTAGCACCACACCGAACTGTAGTCCGAGCGCCACCCACTCATCACGACCTTACAAGTGGCCGAACAAATCCGACCGTTCGAAGGGGCCGTCATTCAAGGGACCCACCCGACGTTCCACCAGACCAGTCGGATCTGGCCGGGGGTCTGCAGACCGACCAGCGGAAAAATGCGATGGAGGGCACGGACGCAGGTACGGGTCTAGGCGAAGCGGTCCCCGGTCCGTCTGGATCAGATTTCCGTGCCATCGACCAACAAACCCACACCCAAATTCACCTCAATTGACCATTCTTCTGTCGATCCGACACTCATAGCGTAGAAGCGTTGACACTAGTGGGTTATACGTTTGACATCTTAACATTGAAGCTCTATAGTCGGAGTGCGACCGAGCAGTGACACGAAGTACATCCACAGATAATCTATAAGTGAGCGCGTAACTTCCTGGGGTAGGTCATACAACGAAATGATGGACGAACGACTAAGAACCTCCCCGTTCTACTTCTTGTGATAACTCTCATTCCCTTCGACTTCATCCCAAATAACGCTCCAATCGCGGCAAACGTGAGTTACGTCGCTGACAACCGTGTTCGGTCCGACCGGATGCCTAGCGCTCTCCATCGAGAGGTCGCCCCTGCACAACACCATTTGCCTGATATAGTTCATGCAATGTATCGCGAGCCGACTCGGGTCGGTGTATGGTGGGTGTCGACGAGCCATTAGGGATTCTCGAACGATGTTGAGGCATCTCAGTTGGTGGAATAACGCGAACGTGAAGGGTTTCCTCTCTCCACCCTTCAGCGTCAACCAGACAACGCCGTCGTGATTCGGGCCCGGGAGGGTTGCGTTGTTCCATTCGAGGATTCCCAGGTCCGTTCCCAGGTCGTAGTGGACGGTGTTCTCCATCGGCAAGTGTGCGATCGGGAGTGGTTTTGTGAGCCATGACGGAAGGTTATGTTCCGCTGCGTGTTTGATTTTGTACGCTATGAATGGGATTACGTGGGTTCGTGTGAGTGAGGAGTTCTAGATCCGAAATGGTGAAGCCGGAGAGAGAGACACTTGCTGTAGCGTAACCGATCGCCGTCGCTTGCACCGGGTGGGGGAATATCCGGATATCGGTATCGAGCGTCATGCCTCCGTTCCGTCCCGCTATAAGCGAAGAAGAGAAGGAGAGAAGTCGAAAGAAACGCAAGGAGAGGAAAGTGTGCCTTGGTCGTGACTATCGCCGACATGGCCGTGGTCATTGTGAGGAAATAGTTGTCCCTTAGCGCCCTTCCATCGCACTCAGTTGGCGACCAAGTCTGATGAACTTTTAATGATCGTGGAAAACCATATCGTTCTCCCTTTAACCATCCCTGTTTAGTGCTCAAGTGCTCGCTCTTGGGGATAGGTCGTTGACAAACTCTAGACGCTGCATGGTCCGCGCGTACTTCAACTTCCTCGCCCCGATGGGTTGTGTTGGAAACATCACGATCCTCTTCCAATTCCTCAGAGTACACTGGTAGCTCGAAAAAATGCCTCAAACGCTACTGTATTTCCTCGTTCCACGGCGGTGATTCACACTCAGGATTGCATTGGACCCTCCCATGTACACCGTTCAAAGCCCACAATGAACCAGGGAAGTATCACCAAGATTCAACATTCAATGTTCAACGTTGGGTTCGGTACTCAATATTCTAGCCCTATCAGTCTCCTACCCTGCGGGACTCGATATGTGGCACAGTCGGTAGACTGCACCACGTTTTTCAAGCGGGCAAGTACACATCTTCTGAGATGGACCGTGGATTCTCAGGGAATTGCTGAAACGTTCGACCTGCATGTTGCACGGGGGACCGCGTCTCGCGCCTACCGTGGAGAATCGAGCCGAGAACCCTAACAAAATAAACCTTCTTGTCGTGAAGATTCAGAAAAGAGGCCTACGGCCTAAGCTCCTGCAGCGCAATTGCAACTGTCTCAATATGTATTTCCTGTGGCTGACCATTGGACTCAGATGCGTCACGACCGCGATTCATGATTATGCTTTTGATCCGTGCACTGCCACTACCACTGCAAGAATATCACCCGATCGCTGACTCAATTCACCCTCGACCCCAAGCTTCCACGACTGAAATGTGAGCATTTCCCTCCACTCGACACCACACTGCAAGGCTCAAATTTCTCAGATGCAACAGGTCACAGGTTATTTTGCCAGCTACTCCGACGCCCGCGCCATCATGGGTAAATTACAGATCCCGGGCAAAGGGGCCGACGACATCATACTCCAACACCCGATAAACGACTGGCTCGCGAGGACGAAACATTACAACGTCGTCTGCACGACTGTCGGACACATGTACTCCGACTGCAAGGATGCGGAGGGCGTGTTTCTCATCACTAACGTCAAAACTGTTCGGCGAAGTAAGTCACAGAATGGTGGGACATTGGTCGAGAGAGACAAGGACAAGTACGTGAAGACGTGGTTGGCGGAAGAGAGCGGGGTGAAGGGGAACAGCCTTCAGTGGATGTCGTTCCCGGACGGAGACGAACTGGGTTTGTTGAACGATGGAATCAGACCAAGGCGGAACGGACGTTGTGGTCCTTTTTTTGATTACAGACTCACTTTCGATCAGGTCATAAGGATGGTGCAGGCCGGAATGACTAGAAACGAGTGGGCGGCCCAGGCAATTTCCAATGGAGAGGTGGTGGAGAGGATATGGCCACCCCAGGAAGGCTCGTCTCACCCGTAGAAGTAATGGGCCCTGCGCCTAGGCTTTGTCACTCGATGGAAATTCGCGATTGAAGGTGCTTACAGAACCTATCGTACGATTTTCTTGACTGGGGCGAGGTTCTGTCTGTGTTTGGAGAGTCGGCACTCGTGTCTGCGTGCGTGATACCAAGACGCCGAAATTGACGGTCAGCCAGTCGACGGGCCGTGACGAACCCTTGAAATAGAGGGGGTGTGGTGGGGAGAACGGTACAATTGAAGTTACAACTCACCGTGCCCCCTCTTGAGAAAACATCCCGGCTGCGCGCGAGACCTCGCCCAAGCAAGAGGTTCGTGACCACTCGCTCGGGAAACTGACGGTCCATTGCTGATCCAACCCCTAAGATTTCGATTTACAACACGCCTGTATCGCCTCCCATCACAATTGTGAGTTCCTGAGGACCCTTAGGGTGAATTTGGTATTGACGCCCACTCAGTGGTATTTCGATCCTAGTGGCCAATGCGTGTACTTGCGTTTGCAGTGCAGGGGCCCTGACACGGTTCAACAAGTCAGGGATACAACGCGAGACAAGATATCGCGTTCACGGTGGGTCGAATCCCGTATGCAACACCATTAGGAGAGCATGTCTCCATTACACAGTGCCTCTGATCTTGAGGCTCACATTTCCGTGGGTGCTGATTGGCATGGGATGTGGGATCATTGATTTGTGCAAAGGTATGTGTTACGCGGCGAGCCCAAGAATGAATACCATGACATTGTATCGAAAGGTCCGATGCAAGGGGCTAGACACTCCAATCACCAGTTAAAGAGCTCAGTGACGAAAGCGACGGGGGAGATGCGAGAAACTGAACTCGTCGGAGATGTCGACGAGGAGTTGAGGGGTGATCATCAGCAAAGGAGCAAATGTCGTAGTAGAAAGGCGGTGATAGCTCACTCGTTATCACTGTGGATGTTTTGGTTCGAGCTGGCGAATGAATTCTCAGATAGTGGGGTATCCAGCCCTTCCCCAGGAAGCGTGACTGCCCTGGGTCTCGACGTAGTGAATAGAAAGATTCTCCTCGGCCAATCCCTTGTTGGACTGGGTCAACTTGTCGTCAGTGAAATGGGTGATGACGCTGACTTCCTCCTTGGTAACGGTTCCGCTGTCATCGTCATTGGCACCTTGGGGGATAACAAGTCAACAACGCACAAACGCGGACCTGGACGAAGAGACTCTTACCAGGGGCGGGGAAGAATGAGAGCACATTGGTGCTTTTTGGTCGCGTGGGCGTTATTGACGCAGGGACTCACGCTCTCACTTATCCCGATAGGCTTAAATGACTCCGGGGAACCCGTTCCGTTGATACCGGCAATCTGGGGGTAAACTCAGCTAAGACGGGGTCGACAAGGACGCGAGTGCGTACTACAGAATTCTGAGTCCTGGAGTGAGGTCATGATCTGCTTCCTAAGAGGGTTTGAGGCTGAGTTAATGGTGATCTGAAACCGGGTTGGGCTCGAGTGTGTTGCTCGTGGAGCCCGGTATACCTCGTTTTCTCATATTCGGTAATCCACATCGGTGCGTGACCCGCGAGCTGGGCTAATCTTAGTTCATTCAAGCCGAGGTCGATCCCGAATAGTTCGCGTAATCCCCCAGAGAGAACTGGAAGTGGGCGTGTCCGGATCTTCCACCACGTTCTCGAAAGAGTAGATGGGAATGACGAGGGAGAGGCCAGTGAACCTCTTCATCGCGGCTGACGGTGCACAGTTGTGGTCGTGGTTCTGGCGGGGGCTGGGTGGGAACTGGCGTGGCTACCTTCGGATCGCTAAGTGCTCAAGTCGACAAATGGCAAACGGCGTGATTTGGAGAGTTGATCAGCATGGATTGGCGAACCTATGGATTCTGGATGTAAGCAGATTGCGTAGAAACAAGGACTGTCATCTGGCGACAACGTATGGGGGATTGAAAACGGTCGGGGCACGCGTACAGTCTATGATGTTTGTAACAGGGATGCCGGCTTGGAAGAGAGATCTATGGATAGGCGGGGATTCGAGGTGCGGACAGAACGCTGCTCGAGCAACGGCGCGAAGAATCGGCCTTGAGGGCATCTGAACAGAAGGTTAACACGGCCATTATTTTTTTCTGTGGGCGCATCACGGTAGGAGAAAATGATAGCATGGAGACAAACCATGGTGTCTTGCGTCGGTGAAGATAAATCAACAACACCTATGAACTTCAACGACGGTGGTGAGTCGATGTCACTGAACAAGACGTGAGAAGCATACAAATGGGCGGTGTTTCGAGGGTCAAGGCCGGGTTTAGAACCACACATGGAAATGGTGGGGTAATTGTCTAAGTCCATATCGCGTCCACGTAGCCGCGGTGCCATAATCCAAGAGAATCACCCCACGTTATGGGAGCTAGAGCGAGAGAGGACACTTGCTGTAGCGAGGTTCCGTTTAGCTGTATGCGGAGAAGAGAAGGGGGGAAGTCGACAGGAACGGGGGGGGAGGAAAGGGTGTCTTGCTCGAGAACATCGCCAACATGACCATGGTCTCGGTGAGGGAAGAGTCGTCCCCTTAGCACCCTTCCATCATCCTCAGTTGGCGAAGTGACGATCGTGGAAAGCTTCGTTCTCCCTTCAACCACTCTAAAGCGCTCACTAGCACTCTCGGGATGAATCGCTGACTGGGCCGCGTGTCCTTTGATCTCCTAGCCCAGTGGGCACCACACAACGGGCTCTCCAAGACGCCTCCGGAGCCTCACAACCTCCCGCCGTCGTGCACCAGCGCCCAACTTTGGTGACCACGGCTGCAGGCGAAGTGCTACAAATAATGGACTGTACGGTTGGCTGCTGGCGACCGTCTGATCTGCCATTTGGGTGATGGTCTTTGGATCGGTCGAAGCCCAACCTTGTATTGAAACCGTCGCAACCCTCTCCCGATTTCTTGGAGCACACTGGACAGTTCGAAGAAAGGCATCAAGCGCTAGTGTGTTCATCCGCTTCACGGCGGTGATTCAAGCTCAGGACTGTATTGGACCCTCTGGATGTATGCCGTTCAAAGCCCACAATGAACCAGGCAAGTGTCACCCGGATTCAATGTTCAACGTTTAACGTTCAACGCTTAATATCAAGATTCTATCATCTTCTTCAAGACCCTGCACGATGTGTGGCGCGGTCGGTGGACCACTACGTATTGTGAGCGGGAAAGTACACCTCTCCCGGGGCGGACCGCGGATTCCCAGAGGATCGTTGAAACACTCGACCTACATGTTTCGTGGGGGTCCGCCACTTCAAACGGAAACATAACGGTTGGTTTTGTGTTCGTCACCCATTACTATTTTACCGACTTTTTTAAGCTTTTATATCCTGTGTCCCCTTCTCTTTCATCAAGCTCTGTTCCCTATCCGGGAACCCCTCTCCCTACTCTCAATCCCACACTCCACCGAAACCCTTCCTCCCTCACACACACCTGGCACCTGGACCATGTCGGACTCCCACCTCAAGCCCTGGTCCGATAATCCGAACGCTCCGAAGATTTCATACGATCGGTACTTTGAGGAGAAGGTTTATTTCGCCGGAGTTCTCCTCGGCTCTATTCTCTACGGTGAGCGCGAGGCGCGGTCCCCCACACGTCTGTCTGCTGACATTCACTTCGTTTCTCTGATTTATTCTAGGAATCGTCATCATGCTGTTCTTCCAATGCATCTCCGCGCTATTTAGCCCCACCAATCGTAGAGGGGAGGCTGTCAAGTGG
>Ga0307511_10002073_pt1 | contig 21005 bp, 13 predicted proteins | sample 13_EM_MG_FD_200266 | JGI IMG/M metagenome (GOLD analysis project Ga0307511, IMG submission 200266) | Populus trichocarpa ectomycorrhiza microbial communities from riparian zone in the Pacific Northwest, United States - 13_EM | ecosystem: Host-associated > Plants > Roots > Unclassified | place...
GCCCGGGTCAGTCCGGCGAAACAGCAGGCACATGCGCCGAATAACACATCACGCCGCGACGGATCTTTGCTGACTGACACCGCGTCCCCCAATTGGTATTCGCGTATCTGGCGACACGCTACCCGCACAGCGGCACGTACTTCACCAGGCACGGCGCGGGTGTGACAGAGCGACAACAGCCGGCCTTGACGGCACTGACTCCCGGGCCGCCGCGACTAACCCCTAAGCGAGCGTCGTCGTCCCCGGCAACACCCGACATCCAAACACTGGCCCAGCCCCTGAGTTCTCCTCAGGCTCAAACCGGACCACGACAAACTCCTTGCCCCGCGTCATTTCGACCGGCAGCACATAACTGCGCTCTAGAAACGCGATTGGGCCGCCCCCGTCCATCGACTCCGAGCCCACTCGCACGCCATCCACGACAATCTTGAAACGGCTGTTGCGCTGCTTGCCCCAGTAAGTCGCTTGCAGAACCAACGGCTCGTTGCTGCTGCGCATGCGGAACTCGAAGGTAGCTCCGCCGCGCGCGAGGCGTCCGTTTCGGCCGCGATACAACACCGTCTCCGACTTCCCGTTTTGCAGCGCGTGATCACGTTCCGATTGCCGTTCCCCGAACCGCATGACATCCACCGACCGCGCGTCCAGTTCCGCCAGCCGCGCCTGCTCCGCCGCAAAGGCCGCTTGTTCCACCTGCCACTGTTGCTCCGTGAGCCTCGGAAAATACACGGCAGAGCGCCGGTCGTACTGCGAAAAGAACGGTTTTAGCGCCAGATTCGGCGGCCGGCTCACCGAGCCGGTACTCGTCGACCTGCCAATGGAGCCCACCGCATCGGCGGTCGTCGCAGCCACTAGCGCCGGGGCTGGCCCCTTGGCCAACGGATCACTGGCCGCGCCCAAGTCCGCCGCCATCACCATCGATCCGTACATCAGGGCAACCAGATTGGCATCGTCGCGAACAGGTTCGGCGCGTAGCCCCATCGCCAACTTCAACTCAACCTTATCTCCGCTCGCCCAGTGCCGCCGGACACTGACATACCCGCCCTGGCGTTGCGTGGCTACTGCTCGCCCATTGACCATCAACCCCCAGCTCTCGCACCACCCGGGAATGCGAAACGATACGGTAAATGTCCGCGGCTGCTCGAGCCGTGCCGTCTCGAAGACCACGTCACCTGCAAACGGATAGTCTGTCCTGAGAGCGAGCGTGGCTCCCTGATCCTTCCAGGTCAGCTCCGAAGGTATGTAGAGGTTCACGTACAGCTGATCGCCCCGGCGCCAGTAAATGGAGTCGCCGTGCTTGGAGTGGCTTTCCATCCCAGTGCCCAGGCAGCACCAGAAATCATCGAATGGCTTGGAGAAGTCGCGAACCGCGCCCGACATGAGCGGCATCATGTACGCAAACATGCCGGTGCCCGGATCGTGCTGCGCCAGGATGTGGTTCAGGTGTGCCCGCTCGTAGTAGTCAAAATACGCCGCGTCGGGCTGCCACTGATACAAATGGCGCGTGAGCTTCAGCATGTTGTACGTGTTGCACGCCTCACATGTCTGCTCGGTGATGTATTGCGACAGGGGCGACTCGAAGCTCTCCCGATCGGCGTTGCCGCCGATGACATACGAGTGATCCTGAGTGACGGCCTGCCAGAAGAAACGCGCAGCGGTCCCGTAACCCGCATCTGCCGTCAGCTCATGCAGCCGGGCGACGCCAATGACCTTGGGTACTTGTGTGTTCGAATGCAGGCCGGCCAGCTCGTCGCGGCTCCGGGAGAGCGGATCCAGCACCTTGTGATCGTAGATTCGGCGGGCGATTGCCAGCCAGCGCCCATCCGACGTACGTTCATACAGTTGCGCAAAGCTTTCGTTCAGTCCGCCGTATTCACACGCAAGCATCTGCTGCATCTGCGCTTCCGACAGCTTTGAAAACACGCCTCCGAGGTAATTGCCAAATCCTTTGGCCACCTCGAGTGCGGTGGCGCTGCCACAATACTCGTTGGCATCCAGCAGTCCGGCAAACAACTTGTGCAGTGTATAGAGCGGTGACCATGCTCCATTCAGCGAAAAAGCGGAGCTGCGGATCTCGCCACGCGCAATCTCAGGGAATATGGCCTTGCCATCTTCGACCACTTCGCCGCGCTTGCGCGTAAAGCCAGCGACATACCCGTCGCCGTGCGCCGCCTGGCACTGCGCCAACTGCGCAACGATGTAGCTCACGCGTTCTCGATAAGCGCTCTCACCCGTTTGAGCGAACATCAAAGAGCATGCACTCAGGTAGTGTCCCAGCGAATGACCGGCCAGTGATTCCGATTCCCAACCGCCATACACCTCGCCCTTGGGTGGTAACCCCGCACTCACCCGAAAGTTGTGCAACAACCGATCCGGCTCGAGGCGCAGCAGATAAATGCCGTTGGATTCCACGGCAGTGAGGTACGGTGAGGGCCGGAGTCTGACCGCTTCCAGCGGGAAAGGGGCCACTGCCGCGCTCGAAGCAGACCCGCCCTGCCCGGGGGGGTTGCTCAGTGCCGCCTTGACCAAAGGAGACAGCCCCAGCGCGGGGGAGCAGGCCACGCCATGCAGCAAAGTTCGCCGCGACCATTTTACAGGTTTGTCCATAACTTCAGCTCCTGGTTCCCTTCGCATCCTTGGCTTTACAACACTCGATTACTTCTCGCGCGGCGCGCTCTCCGCTCTGCAACGCACCCGTGACGGTTGCGGCCTCGCCTTCTGTATCCGTTGCCTCGCCAGCAAAAAACAATGTGTCCTGCAGCGGCGCCGCCAGCGTGCGTCGTGCGTCTGCACCCCCAACCGCAATATAGCTGTACGCTCCCCGGGCAAACGGGTCCGTTTGCCAGTTGTGCAGATACGCAGCCTCGAGCTCGAAATCACTCTGCGGGCGCCCGCCAAATACCACCGACAGACTTTCCAGCGCCTGACGAACAATGTGCGGCATATCGGACACTGAGAGGCTGGCGGCCTTCGGGCCGGCGATCCAAGCGGTCAACAGAGGCGCGCGCAACGGCAGCGACGTCCAGAACGTGGGGAACGCAGTCGTAGCGGAGTGAAAAAACGAAGCGCCCTGGTACCGACCCCCATCCAGCTCTTCCCAGAATGCACTGCGGAATCGCAAACTCAACTTCAACACAGGTCCGGACACGAGCCCGTCGAGTGCCGTGCGCTTGGCGCCGAGGTCCGGCACGAAACGAACTGCACCGCAAGCCTCAGCGGGCGCCTGTAATACTCCCAGCGGCAAAGTCACGATCGCGCAGGCCGCCTGGACACTGAACGGATGATCGAGAAAGAGCGCATCGATCTCAACCGAGCCGCGCTTCCAGCGAATCTCGTGGACCGCGGTTTGTAACTGCAGCCGTATATTCTCGCGATCCAGCGCTCCGGCAAGGGCGGCAAGCACTGAGCTGTAGCCGCCCAAAGGGCGAAACTGAGGAGAATCCAACATTCCGCCCGAGCCCCACTCCTGTGCGATGAAATGCGTGCTCACCCGGGCCGGGTCAGCAGCGTCGAATCCCTCGACGAACGCTTTCGCCATGGCTGCAGCCTCGGGCGATAGACCGTATTGACTACTGTGGCTCAACCACGTCTCGAAGGAGATGTCCGGCTCCTTCAGCACATTCGATCGTTCCAGGGCCGTCTGGATAGCGCCGAACAAGTCCTCTGTGTTCTGTACCAGCTTACCCTCGCGAAGTCTCCAGTGTGCCCCTGAGGTGTCGAGCGCCGCCTTCCCGACCTCCCTCAGCAAATCGAAGGTCTCAGGGACGCGGCCGTGGATGAATTCGGCGCCCAGCTCGATGGGTGCTGAGAGATCTGGTTCGTGTCGTGTCCATGCGCGTCCCCCCACGTGATCCCGGGCCTCGAGGATGAGTACGGACATGCCGGTTTTGCGCAGCGCACTGGCCGCGGCCAACCCCGAAACGCCGGCACCAATGATGACAACGTCCCATGAAGCGTTCGCCATTTCGCCAAATCCGCAAGTGCTATGCCTACGCTCAATATACAGGCGCGCGCGCCGGACGCGCACGCCGGACTACAATGCAGCCATGCCCAACTTAGCCACGCATCGAATCCCCATGGCCGCGCATCCCGCTACCCAGAGCGGCGCGATCAAAAGTCTGGACGTGCAGATATGTGTTCCGAGCCCTGGCGTCCTTACGTTGGCCTATACGCTTCACGCAGACATGTCGCAGGTTCGCGTCGGACCGGAGGGGGCTCCGGGTGCTGCCGACCACTTGTGGAAACACACGTGCTTCGAAGTCTTCATCCAGCCCAGCGGGTCGCGCGGGTACTACGAATTCAATTTTTCGCCCACGAAGCAATGGGCTGTGTATCGCTTCGATTCCTACCGTCAGGGCATGACGCCAATGGACATGGCGAACCCGCCCGATATCTTGATTCGCAAAGCCCCCGAACATCTGGAGCTCCAAGCGACCTTCCCGCTACCCTTTAGCGCTGGCATAGACGCGGCGCAACGCTCAAAGCTGGCGCTCACTGCGGTTGTCGAAGAAGACGGTGGTAGGCTGTGCTATTGGTCGGCGCGACACCCACGGGGTAAGCCCGACTTCCACCATCCTGATGGATTCATATTCGAACTCTAGTTCCGGGAAATCATGAAGTTTGGCATCGATCGTTTGCTGGACGAACCTGAATTACGCCGTCCGCTGGCGGGCCGCCGAGTGGCGCTCCTCGCGCACCCTGCGTCGGTTACGCGCAACCTCGTCCACTCGCTTGACGCACTCGCGGCACTCGGCGACACGCGAATAACCGCGGCGTTCGGCCCCCAACATGGACTCCGAGGCGACAAGCAGGACAACATGGTGGAATCCAGCGATTTCCACGACCCGCTCCACCACATCCCCGTGTTCAGCCTTTACGGCAACGTGCGCCGCCCGACGGCGCAGATGATGGACACATTCGACGTGATGCTCGTGGACCTGCAAGATCTTGGATGCCGCATCTACACGTTCGTTACGACGCTTCGTTACGTACTGGAAGAGGCTGCAAAGCATCGCAAGTCCGTGTGGGTGCTGGATCGCCCGAATCCGGTGGGGAGACCCGTAGAGGGCCTCACGCTCCGGCCGGGCGCGGAAAGTTTCGTTGGCGCCGGGCCGATGCCAATGCGTCACGGTCTGACAATGGGCGAGCTCGCGCTTTGGTTCGTGACTAAGTTGCGACTGGACGTCGATTGTCAGATCGTTCCCATGGATGGTTGGGAGCCTGCTGCTGAACCTGGGTATGGCTGGCCAATCGGTCGCCGGACGTGGGTCAACCCAAGTCCCAACGCACCGAATCTGTTCATGGCTCGCTGCTATCCGGGATCGGTGATGCTGGAAGGCTGTACGCTATCCGAAGGCCGTGGAACCACGCGGCCATTGGAAGTGTTGGGCGCGCCGGATCTCGACATCCGGGAGCTGGTGTCGGAAATGCGTTCGCTGGCGCCCTCATGGCTGCGCGGCTGTCGCATACGCCCCTGTTGGTTTGAGCCGACGTTCCACAAACATGTCGGAAAGCTGTGCGCCGGGTTGCAGGTGCACGTGGAAGACGGGGCGTACTACGATCACACTGCATTCAAGCCCTGGCGCCTGTTCGCGCTGGCATTCAAGGCCCTGCGCAGATTGCGGCCCGACTACGACCTCTGGCGCGACTTCCCCTACGAGTACGAAACGGGCCGGCTTGCGATCGACGTCATCAACGGCAGCGATCTGCTGCGCCGCTGGGTGGACGATCCTGCCGCAATGCCGGCCGATCTGGATGCTATGACCGAGCCCGACGAAGCAGCCTGGACTCGCGAGCGCGCCGCCGTACTGCTGTATTGAATGAAACGGACTTCTGCATTTGCGCACCTGTTGGGTGCCGCATTGATCGCTTTCCCCGGAGGTTTTGTGGCCGCAGGCAATTCCGCAGCTCATCTGATTCCCCGCACCGCACTCTTTGGCAATCCGGTCCGCGCCCAGGCGCGTCTGAGTCCGGATGGCCGCTACATGTCCTTCCTTGCGCCGAAGAACGGTGTACTGAACGTCTGGCTCGCGCCCTTCGGCAAACTCGACGCCGCACAGCCGATCACCGACGACAAGAAGCGCGGCATCCGCCAACACCAGTGGGCCGACGACGGCCGCCATATTCTCTTCCTGCAGGACGAAGGCGGGGACGAGAACTGGCGCGTCTACAGTGTCGATGTGGAGAGCCGCAAACAAGTCGATCTGACGCCACTCGACAAGGTCCGGGCCGAGATCGTTGGCCTGTCCCATGAGCGGCCCGACGTCGCGCTGATCGCGTTGAACGATCGCACGCCCGAATATCACGATCTGTACGAGATCAACATTGCCAGCGGCGAGCGCAAGCTCGTCGAGCGCAATGAGCATGAGTTTGCCGGCTACCTGGAGGACCTGCAGCTGCGGCCACGGCTTGCGGTCAAAACACTGCCCGACGGCGGTGGCGAGATTTACCGCAACACCGGCAAGGGCTGGGAAAGCCTGTTGAAATACGGCCGCGATGACAGCCTGACGACCCGCCCCGTGATCGTGGAAGAGGGTGGCACTTCGGCTCTCATGCTGAGCTCAATCGGCCGGGACAAGGCCGCGCTGCTGCGAGTTGATCTTTCCAGCGGCAAGCAGACGGTCGTCGGTGAGAGCGACAAAGCAGATGTGTCAGATGTCTGGCTCGAGCCTCGGACCCGCAAGCCCGAGGCGTTTGCCGTCGAATACATGACGACGGAAATCACTCCCCTGGTCCCGGCGGTTGGACAGGACATCGAGCGGCTCAAAGCGGCGCTCGGCCCGCAGTTCGAAGTCGTCAGCCGTACGCTCGATGACACCAAGTGGGTTGTCGCCGTCGATGATCCGATTCGCGTGGTGTCGAGCTACCTGTACGAACGTGGCAGCGGGAAGGTCACCAAGCTGTTCGACCAGAGACCTGAGCTGATCGGTCAGCCGCTTCGCCCGATGAAGCCGCTCGAGTTGCGGACCCGTGACGGGATGACACTCGTCGCCTATCTGACATTGCCGCATGGCGCCGAAGGCGCACCTGCAAGCCCGGTGCCGCTGGTCCTCGACGTCCACGGCGGCCCCTGGGCCCGTGACAGCTACGGCTTCAACGGCGAGCACCAATGGCTCGCCAATCGCGGCTATGCGGTACTGTCCGTCAACTACCGGGGATCGACGGGCTTCGGCAAGAAGTTCATCAACGCGGGCGACCACGAATGGGCCCGCAACATGCACAACGACTTGTTGGATGCGGTGGACTGGGCGATCAAGGAAAAGATCGCACAACCCGACAAGGTCGCCATCTATGGCGGATCCTACGGAGGATACGCGACCCTCGTGGGTCTGACCTTCACGCCGGACCGCTTCGCGTGTGGGGTTGACATTGTTGGGCCCTCGAATCTGTTTACGCTGTTGAATTCGATTCCGCCCTACTGGAAGTCCTTCTTCGAGGACATGGTCCGTCGCATTGGCGACCCCCGAACGGCCGAGGGACGCGAATTGCTGAAGCAGCGATCCCCGCTGACCTTCGTCGACAGAATCTCCAAGCCCCTGCTGATTGCGCAGGGGGCGAACGATCCTCGCGTCAAACAGGCTGAGGCCGATCAGATCGTGGAGGCAATGAAATCGCGGCACCTGCCGGTCACCTACGTCCTCTACCCGGACGAAGGCCACGGTTTCGCCCGGCCTCAAAACCGCATCGCGTTCTATGCCGTTGCCGAGGGCTTTCTGCAAAAATGCCTGGGCGGGCGCGCCGAACCCGTCGGCAACGACTTCGCCGGTTCGAGCCTGCAGGTCAAGGCCGGCGCCGATTACATCGAGGGTCTGCCCGCGACGCTCAGGTCTATGGAAGCGTCACCGGCAGCGCGGCAGCAGCCGGATTCGGCGAAGCAGGACGAGCGGCACTAGCCCCGCGGAGCGTGATCTGCGCTGGCGCAGTGGTGCGCACCGAGACCGCGGACCCGGTGCAGCCCGCTTCCCGGTGCCGATGCTGGACGCCGACTTGGCCGTCGCTACGATCGTAAGTCCCCCGGGCGTCGCTTCCGCCCTTGACGTTGGCTCACTGACCGCCCAAATAGGGCATTTCCTTCAGCCGTTTCTGGTCTAATCCGCGCACATCATGCAAACCGCACGTGACATAACGGGGTACCGACGGTACTGGGCCGAACGCTTCGGCACAGCCCCGTTCCTGCCCATGTCTCGCGCGGAGATGGACGCCCTCGGCTGGGATAGCTGCGACATCATCGTCGTCACCGGCGACGCTTACGTCGATCATCCCAGCTTCGGCATGGCGATCGTTGGTCGTGTTCTCGAAGCGCAAGGCTTTCGCGTCGGCATCATCGCCCAGCCCGACTGGCACAGTGCCGATGCGTTCGCTGCCCTCGGACGGCCAAACCTGTTCTTCGGCATCACGGCCGGCAACATGGATTCCATGGTCAATCGCTACACCTCGGATCGAAGGATCCGAAGCGATGACGCATACACCCCCGGCGGGGAGGGCGGAAAGCGACCGGATCGCTCTGTGATCGTCTACGCGCAACGCGCACGTGAAGCTTTCAAGGACGTTCCAATCGTCGTCGGCGGCATTGAAGCCTCCCTGAGACGTATCGCTCACTTCGACTACTGGTCGGAGAAGGTGCGACGCTCGATACTGTTGGATTCGAAGGCCGACCTGCTCGTCTACGGTAATGGCGAGCGCCAGATCTGTGAAATCGCACATCGATTGGCAGCGGGCGAGCGCATCAACGACATCACCGATCTGCGCGGCACTGCGTTCGTACGCAAGACCCGTCCCGAAGGGTGGATCGAGATCGACTCGACCCACCTCGACGCGCCTGGACCACTGAACCCGCCCGTTGACCCGTATGCGATGGAACCAACATCGCCGAACGGTGTTGGAGCGAGCGAGGGTGGCGTTACCGCCGGCCAGCCCTGCGGAAGCGGTCAAGACGCCTCGGTCGCCGCGCCGCAGCCCGTCGAAAAAGTCGTCCGCTTCGTCCGCCGCGTCAAAAACGCGGACCGCGAACGCAGCGCTATCCGCATGCCGTCCTACGAACAGGTCGCGGCCGACCCTGTGTTATACGCGCATGCTTCCCGCATCCTGCACCTCGAATCCAACCCCGGAAACGCGCGCGCGCTCGTGCAACGTCACGGCGATGTTGATGTCTGGCTGAACCCGCCGCCCATTCCGCTCACGACACGCGAAATGGACTGGGTATACGAGAAGCCGTACGCCCGTCAGCCCCATCCGTTCTATGGCGACGCCAACATTCCGGCCTACAAGATGATTCGCTTCTCCATAGCGATCCAACGCGGTTGCTTTGGCGGCTGTACCTTCTGCTCCATCACCGAGCACGAGGGCCGCATCATCCAAAGCCGCTCCGAGAATTCCGTCATCCGCGAGATCGAGTCGATTCGCGACAACGTCCCGGGATTCACCGGCGTGATTTCCGATTTGGGCGGGCCGACAGCCAACATGTACAGGCTCGCGTGCAAGAGCCGCGAGATCGAAGCGGCCTGCCGCAGGCCGTCCTGCGTGTATCCCGGGATCTGCCCCAATCTCAACACCGATCACACGCCGCTCATCAAACTGTACAGGCGCGCCCGATCGCTACCCGGCGTCAAGAAGGTGCTCGTTGCATCCGGGGTTCGTTACGACCTCGCCATCGAGTCACCCGAGTACGTCAAAGAGCTTGCCCAACATCACGTCGGCGGCTATCTCAAGATAGCGCCAGAGGCGCTGTCCGAGGGGCCCTTGTCCAAGATGATGAAGCCGGGCATCGGCGCGTATCATCGCTTCAAGGAGATGTTCGACAAATACTCCAAGGAAGCCGGCAAAGAGCAGTACCTGATTCCCTACTTCATCGCCGCGCATCCCGGCACGACCGACGAAGACATGCTCGAGCTCGGTCTGTGGCTGAAGAAAAACGGCTTCCGCGCCGACCAGGTGCAGGCCTTCCTGCCTTCGCCCATGGCGACCGCAACCGCGATGTATCACTCCGGCAAAAATCCGCTGAAACGAGTCACGCGGGCGGGCGAAGAAGTGCGTATTCCCAAGGGCTTGAAGGTGCGCCGGCTGCACAAGGCATTTCTGCGCTATCACGATGCGAATAACTGGCCTGTTCTTCGCGAGGCCTTGCGTCGCATGGGCCGTGCAGACCTGATTGGTAGCGGCAAGCATCAACTCGTTCCTGCCTACCAACCCAGCGGCACGGGCGACAATGCTGAGGGACGCCGCAACGTCGGCGCGAATCGCCCATTCCGGACGCAACACACTGGTCTCCCGACCACGCCTGGCACTCCATCGAGCACCCCGCGCGCTTCCCAGCGTGGGCGGGCCGGCTCTCCCCGGAAATAGCTAAGGAGCATTAGCACGTGCTGCGTCCAGGCTAGCTTGGGAGTAGGGTTAGCAATGTGAACGCCTGTTCCGCCCGTTCTCACGACCGCGTCAGTGCTGCCCTCGCTGCCTTGGCGGTGGTGGTTTCGACGGCGATTATGGCGCTGATGCCAATTTCCGTTCGCGCCGCCGCCCCGAGTGCCGGCGCCGCAACCGCGACGGTCCTTGAAATAAACGGTGCGATCGGCCCGGCGACCTCGCGATATGTGACCAAGGCCCTCGATACAGCCCGCGCGAACGGCAGCCGTATCGTGGTATTGCAGATCGACACGCCCGGCGGGCTCGATACCTCGATGCGCGACATCATTCGCGCCATCCTTGCTTCACCCATTCCCGTGGTCAGCTATGTGTCGCCGCCTGGTGCGCGGGCAGCCAGTGCGGGCACCTACATTCTCTACGCGAGCCACATTGCCGCCATGGCGCCCGCAACAAACCTGGGCGCCGCGACACCCGTTTCTATTGGCGGCGGCGAGTCCCCGTCCCCACCTTCGCCAACGGGTACCTCTCCACGTTCGGACAAGCACGGTGATGGCGACGAAGGTCGCGCGGCACCTGCGGACCACCCAGGTTCCGGAGCGGAGCACCAACCGCCCGCAGATTGGCCAAGGGAGACAACACCTCCCACCTCCCCAATGGAACGCAAGGTCGTAAATGACGCAGTCGCTTACATCCGTGGCCTCGCTGAATTGCGCGGACGAAATGCCGACTGGGCCGAGCAAGCGGTACGCGGTGCCGCTAGCCTCTCGGCGAACGCAGCGCTCAAACAGAACGTCATCGACGTCGTGGCTCGTGACGTACCGGATCTGCTAAACCAGATTGACGGTCGTGAAGTTCACATCGGCAACAACCTGACGAAACTCGCGACTCGGGACCTAGCGGTCGAGAATGTGAAGCCCGACTGGCGAGTAGAGCTGCTGTCCGTGATAACTAACCCGACCGTTGCCTACGGACTCCTCCTGATTGGCATCTACGGCCTGCTATTCGAAGGGTACAATCCCGGCGCGGTCTTCCCCGGAGTGGTGGGCGCCATTTCGCTGCTAGTCGCCCTGTTCGCATTTCAGATCTTGTCCGTAAACTATGCCGGATTGGCGCTGGTCGCCGTCGGCGTGGGAATGATGATCGCCGAATTCTTTTTCCCGACGTTTGGCTCGCTAGGCCTGGGCGGTTTGATCGCCTTTGTCGTCGGCTCTCTCATCCTGTTCGATTCGGATATTCCCGGCATGAACATTGGATTACCGGTGATCGCGGGCATTGCGACCGTGGGGGGGCTCGTCATTGTTGCCATGGGTTGGCTGGCCAGCGGATCTCTGCGCCGCCCTGTGGTCACGGGCGTGCAGGCGATGGTCGGAGAACGGGCCGAGGTCCTGGAGGCCTTCAGCGGCAAAGGCCGGATTCGTTACGGCGGTGAAATTTGGAATGCGCGCAGCAGCGCAGCTGTACAGTCTGGCCAGATCGTACGCATCACACAAGTAGATGGTTTGACGCTGTGGGTCGAGCCTGTTTGATCCAACATCTTTGCACCCCCAAGCAACTCGGTGTCTGAGCGGAGATCCTCATGCCCTACATAGTAGTCGTTGTCGTACTCATTGCCTTGTTGCTGTTCAGTACCTTCCGGGTGCTGAACGAGTACGAGCGCGGCGTGATGCTGACGCTTGGCCGGTTCACCGGGATCAAAGGCCCCGGCATAGTCATCGTATTCCCGATCCTGCAGGTGCTGCGTAAAGTAGACTTGCGCGTCATCGTTTTGAATGTACCGAAACAGGACGTCATTACGCGCGACAACGTCTCAGTCAAAGTCAATGCCGTCGTGTACTTCAGGGTCGTGGATGCCGGCAAGGCGATCCTCCAGGTCGCCAATCCATTCGAAGCCACCAGTCAGGTGGCGCAAACGACGCTGCGCTCGGTGTTGGGGCAGCACGAAATGGATGATCTGCTGGCGCAACGCGATAAGCTGAACGCGGATATCCAGATCATCCTCGATCAGAACACCGAGGCCTGGGGAATCAAGGTGGCCAACGTCGAGATCAAGGACGTGGATCTTGATGAAAGCATGATCCGCGCGATGGCAAAACAGGCCGAAGCCGAGCGAACGCGCCGGGCCAAGATCATCCACGCGGAAGGCGAAAGCCAGGCGGCGCAGATGTTGGTCCAGGCGGCCGAATCACTCGCGCGCCAGCCGAGCGCCATGCAACTGCGCTACCTGCAGACGCTTGCGGATATTTCCCACGAGAAGACCCAGATCATCGTCTTCCCATTACCGCTGGACCTCATCAAGCCTCTGCTGGGGCCGCGCGGCGAATGATCAGGCCGCAGCCGGCCGGGTAAACCGATGGACGCACGCAAAACTCTGGCCATGGCCGGCCTGTTGATTGCGTTGGCCACCGCCCTGGGTGCATTCGGAGCGCATGCGCTGAAAGCTCACCTGTCGCAGGACAAGCTGCAAGTCTACGAGACCGCGGTGCGGTACCACTTCCTGCACGCGCTTGGCCTGCTCGCAATCGGCGTGCTGTTGCGGTCGCTGGACGGCGAGTTGCTGCGCTGGTCGGCAGCATTGGTGTTGGCGGGAGTCGTACTGTTCAGCGGAAGCCTCTACCTGCTGACCTTCGGCGCCCCGCGGCTGGTGGGTATCCTGACGCCCATTGGGGGACTCGCCTTGATTGCCGGTTGGATTGCGTTCGCTGTCGCAGTGTTACGGCAATAGTTCACAAAGAATGGCTCACAAAGGACTGATCATGCACGGACGACTGATCACGGGACTACCGCTGTATTTGACCTCGTTCCTGATAGCTGCAGGATGCACGGCCGCGAGGACGCCGGTCGTGCCCGCCCCAGCAGCAAACGCAGCCGAGCCGACACCTGCGGCAGACATCGCCGAGCCAACCACAGGTCACGCCGAAATCGGCGCATGGGGCCTCGACCTGGCCGCACACGATACGACGGTCAGGCCGGGAGACGATTTCTACCGCTACGCCGATGGCAAATGGATCGACACCAACCCGATTCCCCCGGACCGCACCAGCTGGGGCTCGTTCGCTGAACTGGCAGACAGAGCCGAACACCAGATTCGAGCGATCACAGAAGCGCTTCCCCAGGATGCGCCTGAGGGCAGTACCGAGCAGAAGGCGCGCGACTTCTACCGCGCCTACCTCGATACGCAAACCATCGAGCGCAATGGACTCACTCCGGCGCAGCCCGGACTGAAGGCCATCGCCTCGGCCCGCACGCATGAGCAACTCGCCACGCTCATGGGCAGGCCCGATCTCGGGCTCAATTCTCCGCTGATGGTCGCGATCACCCTCGATCAGAAGAATCCGGATCGCTACATTGTCGTCGTCACACAGAGCGGCCTCAGCCTGCCCGACCGCGACTACTACCTGAAGGACGACCCGGTATTCACCAATCTACGCGCCAAGTACGTCGCCCACGTCGAGCGAATGTTGACACTCGCCGGCGAGAAGCAGGCCGCTGCAAAGGCCGCGACGGTGCTCGAGGTAGAGACTCAGATTGCCAAGGCACATTGGCCGGTAGCAAAACGGCGTGAGCGCGATCTGACCTACAACCTGCGCACCCGCGCGGAATTGGAGCAACTCACGCCCGGATTTCCATGGCAGCCGCTCCTCCGCGCACAGGGGCTCGAGAGCCAACCGCAATTCGTCGTCCGCGAGCTCGATGCCGTCCAGGAGTTGGCCCGGCTGTTCAAAGCGATTCCCGTTGCGCGCTGGCGTGCCTACTTTGAATACCAGTACCTGTCCGCCACGGCCGACGTCCTGCCTGCCGCTTTCGATGCCGAGCGATTTGATTTCTACGGTCATACCCTGAATGGCCAGCCGCAGCAACGCGAACGCTGGAAGCGTGCCGTATCTGCCCTGAACGGGGCGCTGGGTGAAGCCATCGGCAAGTTGTACGTGCAGCAGTATTTCCCACCCGCTGCCAGGCAGAAGATGCTCGCGCTGGTCGAGAACCTGCGGGCGGCCTATTCGATTCGCATTCAACAGCTGCCCTGGATGTCTGCGGACACGAAGCGGGTGGCCCTCGAGAAACTGGCCGCGTTCCGGCCGAAGATCGGCTATCCGAACCAATGGCGTGACTACTCTGCCCTGCAGGTGCGTGCCGGCGATGCGTTCGGCAATTCAGTCCGGGCGGAAGTGTTCGAATGGCAGCGGCAGTTGGCGCGCCTCGCAAAGCCAACCGACCGGGATGAGTGGCGTATGAACCCGCAGACGGTCAACGCATATTACAACCCGACTTTCAACGAAATTGTCTTTCCCGCCGCCATACTCCAACCGCCCTTCTTTGATCCCAACGCAGATCCGGCGGTCAATTACGGTGGCATCGGCGGCACGATCGGTCACGAAATGGGCCATGGTTTTGACGACCAGGGGTCCAAGTCCGATGCGCGCGGTGTACTGCGCACCTGGTGGCAACCGGAGGACGACCAGGCCTTTCGCAAGCGAGTCGATACTCTCGCAGCCCAGTACGACGAGTTTGTCGCTCTGCCGGGTCTGAAGGTGAATGGGAGACTGACACTCGGTGAGAACATCGGCGACCTCGGTGGGCTCAGCGTGGCCTATGAGGCTTATCACGTATCGTTGCATGGTAAGCAGCCGCCGGTCCTGGACGGCCTGACGGGGGATCAGCGGTTCTTTCTTTCATGGGCGCAGGTGTGGCGATCTGTGTATCGGGACGAGCAACTGCGTACGCTCGTCATGAGCAATCCGCATAGTCCCCCGAAATTTCGGGTGAATGGGCCGGTTCGCAACATCGATGCCTGGTACACGGCGTTTGACGTGAAGCACGGCGATCAGTTGTACCTGCCGCCCGAGGACCGAGTAAGGATTTGGTGAGATCTGGACTACCGATCGACGAGGCACTGCCGCAGCTGACGAGCGCGCTCGCAGCAAACCATTCCGTCGTACTTCAAGCGCCGCCGGGCGCTGGCAAGAGCACCGTGATACCGCTCGCGTTGCTCGAGCAACCCTGGATGAGGGGCAAACGTCTCCTCATGCTCGAGCCGCGCCGGCTTGCTGCCCGCGCCGTTGCGCACAGGATGGCGCAAACGCTCGAACAGAGTGTTGGCGCGACAGTTGGGTACCGGATGCGAATGGATACGCGAGTTTCTCGCGACACGCGTATCGAGGTCGTCACGGAAGGTGTACTGACCCGGATGCTCCAGACCGATCCATCACTTGATGGAGTCGCCGCTGTTATTTTCGATGAATTCCATGAGCGTAGTCTGCAGGCAGACCTCGGCCTCGCATTGACCATCGACGCGCGGAACAACCTGACGCCGGACCTGAAGCTTCTCGTAATGTCTGCGACCCTGGATGGCGAGGGCGTCGCGAGATTGCTGGATGATGCGCCTATCGTCACTGCTCCCGGGCGCATGTTTCCTGTCGAATCGCGATTTGTCGGCAAAGGTGCGCCCTTGCTACCACCCGCGTCATTCGTTCCGGGACAACAAGAAACTCCCGAGGGGCTGGTCGCTCGGGTTATTGCGCGCGCTCTACGCGAGGAGCAGGGTGACATACTCGTATTTTTGCCCGGGGCTCGAGAGATTCGGCGCGTACAGTCACTACTGGAGTCCTCGGGACTCGATTCTGCCGTGCGCGTGTTGCCTTTGTTCGGTGAGTTGTCGGGTGACGATCAGGAAGCTGCGCTCCGGCCGGCTGCGTACGGCAGCCGCAAAGTGGTCCTGGCAACCAACATTGCCGAAACGAGCCTGACCATCCAAGGTGTCCGCATCATCGTTGACTCAGGTCTGGTTCGCCGGTCCGTTTTTGACCCTGCGACGGGCATGAGTCGCTTGGAGACGCAACGAATCTCACGTGCATCGGCGGAGCAGCGGCAAGGCCGTGCCGGCCGAGTCGAGCCCGGCGTTTGCTACCGCATATGGAGCGAGGGGGCGCAACGCAGTCTGGCGCCGTTCACGCCACCGGAGATAGCGGAAGCGGACTTGGCCCCTCTCGCCCTTGAGCTCGCAGGCTGGGGTACTCGCGACCCTTCAGAGCTACGTTGGCTCGACACACCGCCCGCAGCCATGCTCGCGAGCGCGCGCGATCTGTTGGCGCGGCTGGGCGCTTTGGATGCTTCAGATCGGATCACACAGCACGGCCGACAGATGGCACGCCTCAGCGTGCACCCACGGCTTGCACATATGCTGCTTCGGGCAACCGATCTACGCAGTCTACCGCTCGCCTGCGATCTGGCCGCGTTACTGTCCGAACGCGATTTACTCAGAGCCGCTGGCGGCTCACGGGACGCGGACATTCGTAGTCGGCTGGAGCTCGTCCGGGGAGAAGGGTTCGCGCAGGGTGCCGATCGAGCAGGCTTACAACGTGCGCGACGTGCTGCCAAGGATTTGGCGCAACAGGTGAGGTCTGTTGTTGCAGATGATGCGCGTCCTGCCGCGCAGGCACAGAGCGGAATAGCGGACCGCGCCGCTGACGCCGCGGTGGTTGCTGCCGGCACACTCCTCGCGTTCGCCTACCCCGACCGCATAGCCCGCCGTCGTCCCGGCACTGATGGCGCCCGCTACACACTCGCCAATGGTCGAGGCGCGCACTTCGCTGAGATTCAAAATCTCGCCAAGCAGGAATTCATCGTCGCGGTTGATCTGGACGATCGGGAGCGTGACGCCCGAATACTCCTGGCGGCGCCGCTTACCCGCGGTGAAATTGACGAGTACCTTTCCGAGAGGCTCGAGCGCGGTGAGTCAGTGGAGTGGAGCTCGCGCGAGCAAGCTGTGCTGGCACGCCGCTTCGTTCGCCTAGGCGCTATCACGCTTGAAGAGAAGCCATTGCAAGACGTGCCCGTTGAGGCCGCTCGCTTGGCTATGCTGGAAGGCATACGTGAACTCGGAATCGATGCGCTCCCGTGGACGCGCGATGCGCGCGATCTGCAGGCGCGGATGGAGTTCGTGCGGCGACTGGAGAAGGGCGAGAGCGTCCGCGACGCTCGACATGTCGTCGCGGCGGCCAACAATGCCGCCGGGGCTGCAGCCCGTGCAGCGTCCGACGCCGCCGCGAGCGGGGCCGGCCCTTCGGCCCGTGCATCCGATGAAGACTCGTGGCCTGCGGTATCCGACGAGGTCCTCGCCGCAACTCCCGACGTTTGGCTCGCCCCCTGGCTCGACGGCGTAACACGCCGTGATCACCTCGCGCGCCTCTCGCTACCCGAAATCCTGCGCGCTCTGCTCCCCTGGGACAAACAACGTGAGCTCGACCAGCTCGCCCCGACACACTTGCAAGTTCCAAGCGGTTCGAACATCCGGATTGACTACCTTGACGAGAGCGCCCCGGCCGTATCCGTACGGCTGCAGGAAGTATTCGGCCTCGATGCCACGCCTCGAATCGGCGGTGGCCGTGTACCCATCACATTCAAACTGTTGTCACCCGCCCAGCGTCCCGTGCAGGTGACACGTGATCTCGCAGGTTTCTGGCGCGGCTCTTATGCAGATGTCCGCAAAGACATGCGGGGCCGTTATCCAAAACACTACTGGCCTGAGAATCCCCTCGAGGCTGAGGCAACCCGCGGCGCCCGGCGGCGCTGACCGGGCTATGGAACCGTCACCGGATCAGTTTGCATACTGCATATCGTATTCGCGGATTTCTTCTATCTCCTCTCCGATCCGGCCATTGAGGAGCCCGAGCTACAACACATCGCCTGGGCGCTGGTAGAAATAGATCGGGACGGACATCTTGGCCGAGAGATCGGCGGTCTGCATGAATCAGTGCTCGCGACCGACCCAACAGGTCGAGAAATGCGGCCCAAGTCGCCTGACTAGGGCAACCATTTCCAAAATGGAAATAGTTCGCTCCAGGGCTCGCGAGAAGTCCGGCGCGAGATGGGTTACTACAACCTCGGCGCCGTCATCGCCGCCGGCTACCGGGTGAACAGCTACCAAGCCACCGAGTTCCGAATCTGGGCGATTGCTCGCCGCACGAACTCAGCGAACGTATGTCCACGGGTGCGCTTCTTCGTCCGATTTCGCGTTGGGTGGGGAGGGTGCGCGCGATCGAAATCACGTCACCTTTGTTACTCTCATCCTTCGATCGGCCCAGTCTTAAATAGCTCCCATCACAAACGACCGCTGACCAATGGGAGTACTGCCGATGATCACCATCTCTGCCTTCAGCCACGTCCCGGATGTCGCCAAGGGCTTGGTTCGCGACTTGCGCGTACGGTGGGCGCTTGAGGAAGCGCGCCTTGGCTACAAGGTCCGCCTGCTCGAACAAGGAGACCAGAACAAGCCCGAATACCGGGCACTACAGCCGTTCGGGCAGGTGCCGATCTTCCAGGAAGACGAACTCGTGCTGTTCGAATCGGGTGCGATCGTTCTGCACATCGCGGAGCGTACGGACGCGCTCTTGCCGAAGGATCCGGCGGCGCGCGCCCGTGCCCTGCAATGGCTGATCGCGGCGCTCAATTCCGTGGAGCCCGCTGTCTGGAATGTTTTCGTGATCGACAACATTTATCCCAACGAGGAGTGGGCGAAATTGCGCAGGCCCAGCGCCGTGGAGCTGATGAACAAGAAATTCGATGCGCTGGCCAAGAGGCTGGGCGACAAACCTTTCCTCGATGGCGAGCGCTTCACCGCCGGTGACCTGATGATGACCACGGTGTTGCGTTTCCATTCGGATACTTCGAAGCTAGACCCTCGCATCGCGGCTTATCTGGAGCGCTGCACCTCACGGCCCGCGTTCAAACGCGCGCTGGACGCGCAGCTCGCGGACTTTCGAAGTGCTGCGGCGTGATGAGTTGCTTGGCACTTAGGTGCCGGCGCGGGGCACGGGGTGCACAGGTGCGGAGCTCGTTGAGCTCCGCGCTCTGCAAGGGGCGGCATCAGTGCAGGCTATCCGATACGCGCCTTTCGAAAGCGTGTCATTCGTGCGGGCAATCCGACGAAGGTACTGTGGCGTGTGCCCGCATGCGCGAACAAACGCCCGCCACATGCGATAGGCGCTGGTGGATCACTTTGTAATGAAAAGTACTTTACACTGAAGTGAAAACTTTGCTACGGTGAGGCCGTAACTTTGCAATACAAAGTAGTCAACAATGCGCACGACCCCGATCGACGGCAGCCGCCGGTGGGCCATGGACCGCAGTTCAAGGCCCGCTCCGCGAGACATGGTCGTCGCGCCAGATCTTCCGCCAGCGCGGATCGGGCAATCCGTGCAACGCCGGTACGCACTGCTCATCAATCCCTTCTATACCAAGGACCCTCGGGCGAGCTACGGCAAGCACGTACTCACCCCCAGCCTCGCTCTTACGAGCATTGCCGGCGCAACACCCCCCAATTGGGATGTTCGATACTGGGACGAAAATCTACTTCAAGGTGCACCGCCGGTTGATCGTCTGCCAGAAGTAGTGGGTATCACGGTCCACCTGACGTTTGCCCGGCGCGCTTATCGACTGGCGGGCTGGTATCGCGAGCAGGGTTGCCGCGTCGTCCTCGGCGGGTTGCACGTACTGTCCTGCCCGGATGAGGCTTTGCAGCATGCCGATGCGATCGCGATCGGCGACGGAGTCCAACTCTGGCCCGAGATTCTTGGAGACATCGAGCGCGACGCGCTACGCCCCCGCTACGAAGCGGACTACTCCCGCCCCTACGCCCTGGATCCACCGGCGAGACGAACGATCCTGCCGCGAGAGTCGTTCCTGACGACCAGCAGCGTGATAGCGACACGCGGCTGCCACAACCGCTGCGGTTTTTGTTACCTATCGACCGACGGATTGCACATGCCCTACCGGATGCGTCATGTGGAGCAAGTTGCGGAGGAGATCGTCGCCGATCGACAACCGTACGTGGTGTTCATCGACAACAATCTTGGATCACGCCCGGCCTATTTGCGTGCCCTTTGCAGCGCTCTGCGTCCGCTGGAGATCATCTGGAGCGCAGCGGTCACCATCGACGTAACCGACGATCCGTCCCTGGTGCGAGAGATGGCGCTCTCCGGTTGCACCGGTGTGTTTGTAGGGTTCGAATCGCTGAACGGCGGTAACCTCACCGATTCTCGCAAGCGGACGCCGGTCCCTGAAGACTATGCACGTCGCGTCGCCATATTCCATCGTTATGGCATTCAGGTGAATGGTAGTTTCGTACTTGGCTTCGACCATGATACGCCGGACGTATTCGAACGGACTGTCGAGTGGATTGAGACGAACCGGCTGGAATGCGCGACGTTTCACATCCTGACACCGTACCCTGGCACGCCGCTGTTTCGCCAGCTGGAAGCTGAAGGCCGTATCCTGCATCGCGACTGGGACAAGTTCGACACGGCACATGTAGTGTTCCAGCCGAAGCACATGAGCGCCGAGGATCTCGACCGCGGCTATGCCTGGTGCTACAGCAAACTCTTCTCTCACCGGTCCATCTGGAAACGACGGCCGGCGGATATCAAAGCTGTGCCGGCGTATCTTGCGATGAGCTATCTGTATAAGCGCTCGAATCGCTTTTGGCATCTGTTGATACGCCATCGCTTGACCGCCGCCGTATGGCGGCCACTAATCGAGCTTTCCCGCCGCCGGCATCTGAGGCTTCGAAAGCGACTGCAGAGAGTCGCTATCGTCGAAGACGCAAAAGGCGGCAACGTGAGGGCGAGTCAGTTCGTGAGCGGCGGGGTTTAGCG
>Ga0307511_10002074_pt1 | contig 20988 bp, 14 predicted proteins | sample 13_EM_MG_FD_200266 | JGI IMG/M metagenome (GOLD analysis project Ga0307511, IMG submission 200266) | Populus trichocarpa ectomycorrhiza microbial communities from riparian zone in the Pacific Northwest, United States - 13_EM | ecosystem: Host-associated > Plants > Roots > Unclassified | place...
TACTAGCATCTATACCTACGGTGTCCCCCCGCCCCATCCGCACCCCCCAACGATCATGCATATATACAAATTTGCATCTACTGCAGCTGATCCCGCACACGAATCCACATTTTGTCTAGTATGCCACTGGTAGAGAAGAGAAGTTGCAGGATGCAGATGCCCTACGCTATACTACGGAGGAAGGGCATATTAAGAGTTCTCAGAATTACTGAGAATAGTTCCCTGTGCCAAAATCATACTGCTTTACCATATTGCAAGTGCCCTCTTCACAGCTGATTTGTCATGGATATAGATACTCTCTGAAGGCCTCCACAAGCCATTCAAGGCAAATATACGATGGTTCCCTTGGTACTCACGCCAGTCATCCACTGTTACTCACCTCTTCCCCACCAAAAAGTTGCACATGATCGGTTCTGCACAACCCACGCCACCCTCAAGCCGACCTATTTTACCGCTCTCGCTCTCCTCCAAATCTTTGGCTCATTCATGTTGCGTGCAGAAACCTCATGAGTCTTCCACCCCTAGCTCTTGAGTTGTACTGGAACTATCAACCCTCAGTTACCCTCGGCTGTAGCAAGAAATGTTCTCTACTGTGGAATCGGGCTCGATGGCTGAGTGAAGAGATCGTGTAGGATTCGCTAATAATAATGGGAGACGTAAACTGAACGACTCAGAAAATACAATACGACATATCAAAGTACAGTATTGGCTGGGACTTGATGAGGGTGAAGAAAGAGAGAAAAGAGAGACCCATGATATCCCTGTCGTAACATGTGGCTTTCAGCTGAATGCTTATCACATGAACCCCTAGAATCAATTCTTGCTTTAGTCCACATTGCATGTCGCACAGCGCCACTATTACTGTGTTCCTCTTTTCGGTTCGCTTACATACTTGTCGGCTCATCATGTATTTAACTGCACCTATTTCCACTATTGCTAGAAGAACCAAGGACGTTTCCATATTACTATTCTCCACGTAGTAGACGCAAGTCTTCCAGGATGTCTCTCTCTCTGCTCGTTCCCAAAATATTGTTGCACACGTTTCGATAATCCCAACATCAGCCGTCCCTATCAATCGGTTCTATTCCATATCATTCCACCCATCCATAGCCGTACCTATTGATCCAATTTGAATATCCGAGTGTGGGATACCGTTGTTCTGGCATTAGCTGCCGCTACACGTTGTGGGAAGAGTCGGTGATTTAACACACTTGTTGGAAATGAAAGAGGAGTTTATTCCAGCCCGCTTGACATTGTATTCATCCACTTGCCATTATCAGCCATCTCCAAAGAACTATTTGGCAGATGATATGAATGACATATTGGAGCCATTAGTTAGAAGGTGGAAGTTGATTTGCATACATATGAAGAACACTCAACTCACTAGCTGGACATATATCTTTACACTGTTGGATTTCTTCTACTGACGTAATTCTTATGCTGTCGACATGGCCAGTTAGTTGATGAAGCTAGTCTTACTTCCTGTCTTTCACTATTGTCTTTGAACCTTCGCCTGTTCTGTTATTGTAATTATCATTATGGAAGATATGGATGTTACTATTGTGCAGGACAAAGCCTAAAGCTCGTTACCATGAATTGTACTCTTACACTACCATGCACAATCTCGCAGCAGGTGGCTTCTCGAGTGTAGGGAACAAGGCTACAAAGACCTGTAATGCATAGGGAAATTGTTTCATTCCGTTGCATAGCAATAGAATTCACGTGATCCTGAAATAGCATCGCAGGAGTATAGATGCGCTTTGATACACATAAATTCCTTTTGAAACTAGCTTGGTCCCAGGCCACTGTGATAGTACATGTAGATACAGGGCAAGTATCGACCTTTCTGGTTAAAACTTAAATGAATAGCGTGTCAGCTAGGGATTGAACCCAAGCCACATACCCTTTACAGAAAATCAGTAGAATTATATATAGCAAGTGTACAATTAGACAAGTGTGTGTTGCATGTATTCCTGTAGCCGCTGACTGGATGGCGCTAGCTTTGGAAGCAACAGCACTTGCTGGGGCCAGAGTGCCAAGTTGGGCAGTGGTTCCCAAACCAAATCCAGGCAGTTACCACTTCTGGGTATGATACCGAAGTGGCGAGGGTTGGGCAGGGGATTCCTAACGTTAACATCAACTCACAAGGAAATAATACAGACTCAACAGAATGAAAGAGAGAGCTCGGAAAAGGGTACGAGAAACGGGTGCATAAATGTTCTTTCCATTTCCTTTTATATTTAGGTCGGAACCCGCAACACCATGGACGGCGCCCTCAACCCCGCTTCATGGCACGTTCAACACCAGGTTACACAACAGCTGGTCACTGGGAGCCTGGGACGTCAGTTAGGAATGTGCCTCCATCTGGAGAACATTTTAGTGTCATCGCCTAAGTATTAGCTCTGCTTTAACGGTATGTATACCGGGGAACTCAATCCAATGTCAGATGCCGTCTAGGGTCTAGGTCGCCCTCTGGGGTGTCAATACATGTTACCAGGATGGACAAAGTAAGACGACCACCTACACCTACTACTCGTATAAGCTAACGGACTCCCAGGCTCGAGCTGCGTATAAGCGGAGAACGGGGGTGAAACACTCTGGGAAAACTCCCGATTTCCTACCACTCGTCCTTCATTGTCAACAGCCACAGCCCCTCCTCCTCGGTTGCTCTAAATAAACCGACGCCCCCGAGGCCGAAAAAAGGTCGAAGCATATTATGCAGAAGTCCTAGATAGGGAGTTCAACAAACGCAGGGAGAACAGAGGCGGGGGTTAGCGTGGAGTGTGCTGGGAATAATGATATACATCGCAGGGCTTTGATCTATTCTTTTACTTTGCTTTCCGCGTGGTTGGGGAGAATGACAGAAGAGTGGGGTATTGAGCATACGGAAGAGTAGCTCTATAAATATAAAGGTGGTGATAAGGCGGAGCAGAATAGGGAAGATTTATTAGTCCAGACCGAGCGAGGGTCGAGTAGGGAATAGATGAAGAGCACTACATTTATTCAGCAAGCCCCATTTTGCGGAGTTCAGTAGTTACCCAATAAGGCTCGATACACTTGATACACTCTATACTCTACCCGCTCTACGCAGAAACACCACTATGAAGACTACTTGGCTGCATTCTCACCCGTTCATCGACGGCACTCGCGCTGTAACCTCTTTACAAGGAATGAAGCAAGTAGTAGAACAAGATATTAGGGGTTGTTTGGAAGCTTATAACGCCGAGTGTCGGTAGCGGAGGGCTTGCTTGTATCGAAGGGAGGGGTCAGCTTTATATCCGAATTTATATGGCAATAGGACATCAGGATCCTACTCAAAAACTGCCCGAACAAGTTTTTCAACCACTTCACCAAATACGCTCAGATTATGGGGTGTAAAATGGATGCACGGTATTTCGTCAGGGAAAGCACATATGGCGTGCCACCGACGCTGTATTGGGAAAATATACGGCCCAATGGAGTTGGTTTTATTGAAATATATTCAGTGAATAGTGTTTGGAGGGCTGTAACCTGCTTAGAGTCTTGCTCCCAGTTGGTATTGGAAGTCGAGGTAGACAGTAGTGTATGTTGGGAATCCTTGTGCTACCACCTCTAGGGAATGTATGAGTGGACGAGAAATCTTAAACCCATCATGTCCCAAATCCGGAACAAGCTGTAGATATTCAATCTTTTGGACCGTAGGGGGTTTAATCTTAAAAGCTAGGTAGATTAGCTCCAAGAACCTACCAATTGGAATATCTTAATCCTACATACTGATCCGGGGAATATTAGGCTGGTTGATCCAAGCCGTCTAAGACATATCTCCAGCAGGAGCCACCTATTTATGTGCAAAGGAGGTGCACTCCACGTAAGCGGACTTTTGAGCTATTGAGCACTCCATGTAGCCCGTCTCTGACAGAGAAATTCCAACATATTCTTGATCAATGATCTCCCTGACCTTCTCATACACAGCAGCATCCACAAACAAAGATACTCAGCATGCTATCTACCTAGCTCTCTAATATCATATAAAAGCAAGGACTTAAGCCAGTTACATCACGCAGTAGAAAGTTATTTCACTGACTTGTTCACCCAGCTTGCAGGTCGCTCAGCTTAACTACCCTTTTGCCTGCTTAATTTTTCAAACCAATCCGTTTCCTTCGCCCACCCAGGCGTTCCTTCCGTACTGCCTGTACATATCTCGCGCAGCCTGGCAGATTAACTTGCCAGTCCTTGAATCTACTCTGGATTCCGGGTGGCTCATCATGGCCCCCCACTGGGGCCACATATATGAGTACCGGTAATGAGTAGACCAAAAAAAAGAGAGTTGCATCCTCCAGTAGTGTTCTCTGCATATATGATCCCACAGGCTTCTGTAATAGTGAGGTGTGAGTCCTCTGGTAGTCCTGGGGTACTCAATTAGGAACCTGGTGCATATTTGGAGTCATCAGCGAATCAAAAGGACGCTTTTCCGGTGAGGCTTTTTTCGATTAAGTGATTTGTGAGGCAGCCAATTTTTTAACAGAAGCAGCATACTCCATGGCGAGGCTCCGAAGAGATTCTGGGTGTTGGTTTTTATGTGTTGCTGGGTTGTTGAGTTGGGGGAGATTTCTCTTTGACCTGACAATGCAAGGGCTTTATTGGATAGCCTGAAGTAACGTAAAATTTTCAGAATCATGACTACTTGGGGAGACCTGGAGGCTGGGATTTTGTCTAGTCCTCGTCGGCCAGTCGGTTCTGCCTATATTACCACAAAACAGGGGGGAGCATAGTACCGTTCAGGCTCTGGCCCACTATTGACACATTAGTAAAGTAATTATAATATATACATGTGTGACGTATTAGCCATGGTAGCCCTCTGTGATGAGGGTTTTAGGTTGAAGATATGGATATATCGAAATTTTTGTATTATCCATTCTTACAGGATTGCTAATGGATAGATGGGGCACACACAGTGTGCATATATATATATATAAATCATGGGCGAATAAACACTATGGTAACGTCAGAATGGAGTATTGTAATCTAGGTTTGTTCAGCTAGCAATATTTATAAATATGGATAAAGCGATCCCATTACCCCTGACCTATATGAGTACTGAATATATAAAAAAAAATAAAAGAGGAAAAACTACCCCTGACCTGTAAACTTGTTGTATTATGTGGATAGCTACCGGAACAAAAGTGCTGAGTAAAGAAGATGCGGATCGAGGGTTGGGATCTTAGGAACTGTAGGCACCGATTTCTTAGCCTCCATTTGCCCCATAGCTATACCACCTATTCGAGGAAGTCTCCGAAGAATGCAAGTGACCCCTGATTCGTGGTATACCCCCCCCTGCCCAGAGCTTGACTTCTAAGAGACCTTTACCGAGCTTCTATATGCATGTCAGATTCACACTGAAGGCAGATGTAGCAGAATCGCAAAGTAGGGTAGTTTTCACGACAAACACCCCATTCGGGTAGATTCCAAACAGCCTCCCAGGAATGCAAGAAATCCATCTCGGCCGTAGGGGAGGGATTGAAGGTACAGCGTCGTATATATACTAACACGCAGTTAGACTCTATACAGTCTTCCAGGATTATGAGCAACCCTTCATTTGTCGGCATGTATATTTCCACTGCCCACAGCAAGGCACCTAGATTACCTTGTCCATAACATGATGCATGTTAACCTAGCACTCAGCGGGAGTTTAGTAAAAGGCTAAGCAGGATACTATAACCACAGGCAATTACTCACCTCCGTGAAAACATTCTTTACAGTCTCTGAAGAATGTCAGTAACCTATGTTCTTGATTGATCTGCCTTCGGAATAGGACAAAATGATTAAGAGCAATTCAACACGAGATAAAGTCTTCTAGCTATCATGTGGCCATTAGCAGGAGATTAAACCTTCAGGGAGAGTTATTATTAGGTATACTATGCTTTACTCATTGGCTAAAGAAAGTCACCTATAGGGGTGGGTTTAGGTGCTTGGGTCATAAATGGTATATACAAGGCACACCTGGGGTGCCGCGAAGTGGGCTGTACCGGGTTTGAGATAAAGCAAATGAAACAAGATGGCCTCTGATATTGGAACTGGAAGACTGAGGGTGCTGTAGCAGAGGCTCTGTCATGGGGTGCAGATAAGGTGGTGGGTCAGAAGTCGATCGAAGAGCCGGGCGTAATTGAGAAATTGGCTGATTCAAAGAATCCTCTCAGAGCCCCCTCCCAACCAGGTTGCAATGCCAATGCCATCGTACGGACATAGTCGTATGTCTACTCTGGTTGGAGTATGTCGTGTATGCAATCCGTGCGCCGAGGATGCACTCTGCATCGGGAACTATTATGAGATATCGCCGAGATTAGAGGTACTGCAATATCCTATGATATGAATGCAAGCATAGTTGAATCTATACCACTGTAAAATCAGGGATGGCACGATAATCAAGCCCTACCTCTCATTGAATCTCAACTATGCTCTCCACGCAGCCAGAATAACTCTCCCACGTTATCCCCGCCCAACTCACAACCCCAGAACACAATAAGGATACCTCTATTCGTATAGGGTTTCAGCAGACACATGGTCAACCGAATCCCAGTTACTATGTTTGATCAACCCATACATCATATCGACTCAAGCAGCTCATCTATGAAATTCAGCTGAATTTCCTTTCCTTCTCCTTCCTTCATCAACCTCAATACACTTTACCCCGGCTCCAGATTCATTCTATGCGCAATAGAAATATCCTACGAATGAAAACTTGCTTGCATCCCCCCATGACTGAGAATTTATCTAAGTGAGGTAGGTTAGTGCCCCTAGTGAGAGTTATCCTTTTGCAAGCTCCCCATACAGTGCTAATTTGACATGTCTCCTAGTGATCATGCTATGTGCACTACAAATATACAAGAGTGGTGAACTTGCATTCCTTAAACGACCTAGACTATATCTCTTGGATTAATTACTCCCATAACGGCCTCGACGTCCAACCCTTCAGATCTGGTATTGCTCGAGCATTCTTCGAATATCACGCATCCTATTGTTCATTTTACAATCATGTGAACGAAATATTTCTAACATGTACGGCTTCGGGTATAAGATTCTTTGGTGTCATATATCCATGGAAGTTTACTATATCATGCCTTGCTCTCCCCTGCAGCCCCAGGGGTATTGGTATTGCCATAGAAATATACGACGGATCAAGACTTACTGGCATTCTTCGGAGGCTGCCTAGGCACCATGTGAGGGAGCTAGGGCCATGGGGCGAGTACACTTTTACTGCACCGGTGCCATAACCCTCCCTGCCCTGTATGTATGGGCATATATACTACAGGTGGTGGTTTACCTGTCTTCCTGAGAACCATGTGGAATTTATCTCATTAATGTGGGTGATTGCCCCCCCAGTTGACAAATCCTGCTCTGCCATTTTGCAAGCTTACCCCTAATGCTAATTTGATACGGGTGCTAGACTATATCTGGTGTTGAATAAGACCTCAATTAGATTCCGACAGCAGGTCAATCAAAACATAGGTTATTACTTGACTCGCTCCAGCTACCTAAGAAAATAGCCCCAGTACGCAGCTCCAGCCTTCACAGGCTCAACTTAGCCCAGTTACCCTCTTTGCCATGCTAATCAACACCTTTCAAGGGCTTAGAACTGGCTCAACCTGCGGTGTCATTGGTCCCTTTAACGTATGCTATTAAGGATGCACGTGCACCCTGGTAAACCAATCAGTGAAGCGTGTGGTGAGAATACCCAATACCCGATGCCCAATACTATCCCGCTAATGAACTTCTTTACCTAGCATCTATATCCATGACAAGCAAAAGAGCAAAATCGGAAGTCTCGCCGAAGGGCACCACCAACCTCGGCAAAATTTAGAGCTCTCATCCACAGACATCATCATCTATCCTCCCCTCAACTCAGCCCCAGCTTATACCAAGCCACACAGAGCCTCGATCGTGTGCCCAGCTGGACCAAATACCCCACTGTGGGTAGGGCAGGTATACCACAGCTGAAGAATTACTGGCCTTCATCAGAGGCTGTATAGAATTTTATAAACCAACCCCTACCAGGGCTGTGTTTGGCGTGTATAGTAGTTATCTCGAGGAGTCGGAACGGTTTCTCGCGAATCGGAGGCCGGCGGAAGAGCTTGCTGCTGGCGAGGATCCGAGTTTGTTGGTATTGATGCAAGATGTGCTCAAGGTGGCAGCTGTAAACCACAGAATGGGTGCGGAAGAGGTGGAAGAAATTCATGTAGATGACGTTGATGACAATGTTGATGGCGAGGATGGTGATGGGGAAAATGACGAGTTGATGAAACTAGCCTGCGAGCTATCCTTGAAAATGTTTGAACAAAGAGATGGCCGGAACGAGGTATGTAGTTTGCAAACAAACATAGAATGTCTCTGTCTCTGTGTTACCCCCGCCGCCTACCTACTTATAGTTCCCCCGTGCTAACCCTCTCGCTTCCATCTTAGGAGGACAAGAAATCCACCGCCAGCAGCTTCGCCGAAACAACCCCGCGGCTCTCCCCCGCCCCGCAACCCTCTACTGGTGCCTGCAGTGGCTGCATGGAAACCAACCCTACCGGCAACTCACCATCACCTCCTACCAATGAAGCGGATCTCCCATTGAAGCCTAATTCATCATATCTCATTCTTATTCACGAAGCTATCTCCAATTCCGAAAAGATGATGTTGTGTCTTCCAGACATATATAGGGCAATTCAACGAAAATACCCTTATTTCAAACTGAGGGCAGCTACAACGGGCTGGCAAAGTAGTGCGCGACACAACCTAAGCCAATCATCAGCGTTTGGGGGGGTCCAGCGCGAAGGAAAGGGTTGGCTATGGAAGATTACTGAAAGTGTAGGTTGACAGGCTATGCTGGTTTAACAGCTACTGTAGGTAGATATGTCGGGTGAATGGTTGTGTCGACAAAATAGACATATATGGGATAGCCACGGTGAAGTGTTTTATTATGTTAGTTCCTTATGCTGTTTCTTCATTTATGGGATGGCATGTGCATAAGTTCCATGACTTCCCCGACATATAGATCAATTAAGCAATCAAGTCATCATTCTCTTACCTGAACGAGCAGATAGGCCAGCGTGAGAATACTCATTTTCTTACACCACCAACCATTGATGTATTTTTGGCTAGGTTGTCTACAAACCACATCCTGAGGGATTCTGTAACCATAGCCTATTACATTAATACTATCGTTCCAGGTGGCTTCCTTCCTGAGTCTCCCATTGACACTTCATAGGTTCAGGGTAATGGTGAGGCAGTACCTCCGCTTTATACGATAAACGTGTGCCTTCCTAATAACCGCAATTGCTAATTTGTATAACACTTACGCGAGCCACAAAGTGATCAAACAGTGCCTATGAAGCATAGATATTTGTAGCACTTATATGTTGACCAACGAGTAATAATAAGCTATATGATCTTAGGCTTGCTTAGGTCTACTAATTCCGCTACTAAAGTAATGGCTTATATCATCACCAACAGGGAATTGAAGCTTTACTCGTTAAATCGACTAAATTTTCTTCATCTATTGCCTTCCTCCACCACCATTAGGTTCAGGTATCCCGCCTACACTATTGTCATCTTTACTCTTGTGCACCTCCACTTCCCTGCTCCCCCGCCTACCTCCTATACCTTTCATTATGCCCTCAAACCTTATCCCGAGCCCACCCCAGCATTCACGCCCTCCGACTCGGGTTTATCGAACAAGCTCCTTAGCTAGGGCAGCTAAGTAGTTTCGTAGACCTTTTTTGAACGTCAGGCGAGTCGGCAATACTGGGAAAGGCTGGGGCTGAAGGGGGGGTTGTGATCGAAGAGGGGGGGGGTATCTTTTCGCCCTCTCGAGCTCCTTCTCACAACAATTTCCACCACCACTGACCGGAGCGACCTGCACCAGTACCCCCCCCCTTGACGTTTCCTAGACAGATTCAATTGACGGGGGTGGGGATAGGTCCGTTCGATCAATGGAGTAGGAGGTTTCGGGGGACTTCACCATGGGGGGTGGGTGATGGTCATTTGTTATCTACCCTGGATTTGGGAAGGACACCCTGAGAGCGACGTTGAAAGCGGGGGGATGAGGGCGCCACGGATTAGGTTGCAGATTCCAATCTAAATATCATATCAATAGAGTAAACATCTATAAAGCCTGTCCAGTCCTTTTCTCGCGTCCGTCTCCGTCACTTGGCATCTCGCCCTATTGAGTTCGAACGTTCTCCATTTTCAGACCTGTGGTTGGCGTTGGCGTTGGCAGGAACCCTGCTCACTACCACACTAGGAGCGGTGTGCAACCAGACTCGGAAGCGGTGTTGGTCGGCCCTGATTTGGCAACCACTGCCCAAGTCGGCACACTAGCGTAATACAGGTGATAGTTCCACCACGCTAATCGATGTCTGCTGGCCCATAATGCATATTACTCTAAATCAATATATTAATCAGACATTCTATAAGAGCAGACACTTACGTCAGCACTTGCTTGCCATGCCCACTTCAGTTTCAGCATGTATATATTGCTGGGACCACGGGTGAAGAATCTGATTATGGATGGCTAGAGGACCTCACACAACCCACTAGCACGTAGGATGGAATTGAGTGTAGGACGCAAAGTAGAGACTCAAGGGAATCCACGGAGGAGGGGATTAAGCGATGAAATACAATTGCCCTACTATGCTCTCGCCCTCTGCAGCGGCTGCCGCAACTGAATTAGTCGCGGAAGTCAACCTTGTAGGCGTCAGTTATCCTGGGCTCGTGCTAAGACAAAAATAATCCTCATCATACTAGCCAGCTGATGGTTCACCCACCGATGGTGCTAGATGGTGAATGAAGTGCAAGAAGGAATAGTATCCCGGGTATTAAGCTATGACACATCATTGCCTCTATTCTGAATAATAGCAGGAGATGTATTAAAGTCATGATATTGTGATCATAATAAGAGACCAGATATAGGCGCAGAGACAAGAATGAAAGAAATGAAACGAAAGACAAGCTGAAACTATATTCAACAAAGAACTGGTCGTCGACACCATGGGAACATACCGATAAGCATTTAATAGTGTAAAGAGATACCCTCAACCTGCAATTCCCCTCCTGTCCATAAAGGTTAGCGCAGCTAAATTACTGCCGCTCTACCGAATGGCTCCAATATGGTATTCATACCAGGCAAATAATCTTCAGAATGATGGTTCATATCTACCCGGATGAACTGACTCCCGCTTCATTTCCAACAGGCCCGATACATCATGGATTATCTCTACAACCCGTAGGGTGGAGGAGATAACCGTAGTGTACATAATCCGTGGGAGAGAGTGCTGGGGGTGCCACGGAGAAGGGGGCTCTGGAGGCGGGGCGGATGGGCCGTGCTGCGGAGTCTATATAGTCCACGTGATAGGAGGATATGTCAGTTACATTGGGTAGGGGAGGGAGGTAACAGGGGACAACGGACAACGGATCAGGGAACAGAGATGCATACTTAATACCGCCCATTCCAAAATGATATCCCGGACGAACACCCCCCCAACCATACAGGCCGACTACTCTGTTAACGGGCTCATGTACACTAGGAGCCCTTATCGGGTATCAATAGCAATGTCAAATCATTACGAAAGGGAGAGTTTGCGAATGGCAGGGCAGGGTAATTTGAACTAGGGCCACCCACCACACCCAGGCATGCAACTACTGCCCCAGGAATGCCAATAAGTCTCCATCCATCGCATAGTTGCCCTGTTCATAGGGTAACCACTGGGAGGCCTTTCCCAAGCATCTATATCTATGTCAGCTTAGCACTGAAGAGGGTGGCAAAGGAGGATGATTTTAATTAGGAGTACTAACCTCAGTAACTCCGAGAGTTATAAATTAAATATTCACCTTTTAATCTGTGGTATAACGTTAACGCAGTAGCGCCTGAGACCTTCAACACCCCTTCTCCATCACTTTGACGGTCCACAAGATGGGGATCACTGTACGAGATCAGTGAATGTAGGTTCTGGGAAACATATATTCTCTCCAGCTTGGAGTGGGGGGCTTATATCGTATATGCCACTATCATAGGTTCATCTGCAGTGCATGCCCGGACCTACTACGTAGCCGGAAAGCCAGCCTGACAAGGACGTTACATAGAGATCAACCGGGCTTGAGTTGAAAACTGGCTAAGATGAAGGCTGTTGTTGGGAGCAGTTTCGCCAGCACTTAGATCATATTGACGCCTGAAACCCAATATTAGGGTTCAAGGTCTCTGTATGGTGGGTGAAGATGCTAGTTTGAGAAGGAGGGGGTAGCATAGGTGAAAGTCCGGAAGAGTTTCGAGGATTGTGATTTTGCAATAGCTGATTTGACATAGATATTCTGCTTGCATGATACTACGGCTTGTTAGAGAGGCTTATTGTGATGTATGATGCACATTGTATCCTCGGCACACCAAGGGATCGTGTATATCATGCTAAGCCCATGGATAGTACTACCATACTTATGCAATCGCAACAGCTAGTCTCGATCCCGAGACTGATCTCGGCACATTAATATGTAATCAAGTTGCAAACTTAGGAGTTGGTTCCTACACAAGGTAGAGATTTTTCTTTCAATCAACGAATCTTCCTCTACCCACTCCTCTACCCACTCCTCAGCCCACTCCTCAACCCACTCCTCAACCCACTCCTCTACCCACTCTTCAGCCCCTCATTGACAGCATCTTAAACCATCAGAAGAGACCTCTAGTTCGAATAAACCCCAATTTAGGTTTCATGAGCTATTTGAATCGTCGGGGCTGGTGGCTTCGTCTTAAGGTGAGTCAACGGCCTACCCCCAATGGGCCGGATATGCCTCGAATTACTTCCTGATGAGTAGGGGCACTAAATTCAGACCCATCAACTAGCTCCTCTGGGTCATTTAGGTAGAGGGCTTCTTTCCAGATTGCTTCTACCCCTAGCAGAATCCTTTACAACAGCCACGTGCTCAACCCAAACCCAGTTACTCTGATTGCCTCCCTAGTTGCAACAGTATATCACAACTCATACTCAGTCAATCCTTTGGATATATCATTAGCGACTCAATGATGCACGTGCATCATAGGAAAAACCTACCTCGGTTTCTTAGGCCAACGAGATCTCGAGAGAAGCATAATGGTGAGTGTAATCCTTACCCCATATGGTAAGTCGAATATCTCGCTAATGATCACATAACCACCAGGAAGTCTTATCTCGCTACCTAGTAGCAACATTTATGTCAAATAAATATACGACTAATGATAACAAACTTGCATTTCAGAGGTTCTATAGAGTTAATCTGAGTGGGGTGGATTACCGCCTCTAGTGAGAATCGTCCTTTTTGCCTTGTTACTATTCAGCGCTAATTTGACTTGCATATAGATGCTCCGTGAGCCTCCTTGTGGTCATGCTCTGTGCAAGGCATATGTATGACGGATGCAGACTTACCTGCGTTGTGTACACCTTGGAATTTATCTGAGTGAGTTGAGTTGGTGCCCCTGCTAATATTATTCTGCTCTCGTAGTTTTCAAGCTCCCACTTCGGTGCTAATTTGAGATATAGCTGCTAGGCAAATATATGGCTGCGGATGGAAATTTGCATTCCTCGGAGCCTGCCTACGATATATCTGAGTGCAGTTCGATATCCCGCACCACTTCCCGCTGTATTCACCAGCGACGCCATCGATGCACATTCCATCTATTCCACCGGTTGCAACCGCTACAGTGACACTATTATCAATAAACGGCCTATTCCTAGCATGTATATTTATGCAACATGCAAAATAGCAATATCAGACATCTTAACGACCATTCCCCCATGCAACCCAAATTGCTATGTCGACAATTGGGTTGCTGGGGAGAAACTACGGATGGGTATTCTTGCCAAGAGAAATCTACAGGCAAGGGAGGAGCTGGTTTTCGACTACAATGTCGACAGGTATGGTGCATTGTCCTTGTTGGCGACAAATTACGAATAGGTATTTTTTCCCAGAGTAATCTTAAGGCCGGGGAGGAGTTATTACAAGTACTAATCTCCTCAAAATTAGACCTCTCATTCGATCAACAAAATTAACCACTCTCTACAAAAATCAGTACTACTTCCTAAACAGACAAGCCCTCGTGGCACAACCTGTGCTGCTCTCATCTCCATGGCACTTGCCATATATCATCCTCCCATGCAACCCAAATTGCTATGTCGACAATTGGGTTGCTGGGGAGAAGCTATGGATGGGTATTGCCAAAAGAAATCTACAGGCAAGGGAGGGGTTGGTTTTCGACTATAACGTCGACAGATATGGTGCAGATCCACAGGCTTATTGTCCTTGTTGGCGACAAATTGCGAATAGGTATTTTTTCCTAGAGAAATCTTAAGGCCGGGGAGGAGTTATTACAAGTACTAATCTCCTCAAAATTAGACCTCTCATTCGGTCAACCAAATTAGCCACTCCCTACAAAAATCAGTACTACTTCCTATCCGAACAAGCCCACGTGGCACAACCTTCATCTCCATTACACTTGCCATATATCATCCTCCCATGCAACCCAAATTGTTATGTCGACAATTGGGTTGCTGGGGAGAAGCTACGGATGGGTATTCTTGCCAAGAGAAATCTACAGGCAAGGGAGGAGCTGGTTTTCGACTACAATGTCGACAGGTATGGTGCAGATCCACATGCGTGCTATCCTCTCGATTTGCGAGTTACCCTCAACTTTTGCTGCGCACCCTCGCAATCACACTTTTCGCCCGCCATGCGTTCAATCTTCACACAATGGTTAGTGATGAGGACGAAATAACATTCACGGCTCATTTGGATCCAAAGAGGGATGCAAAGATTTTGAGTCTGTTGCCAGAGTATCTGACGGAGGAGATTACGTTTGCACGGCAGAATGCTACGGTTTTAATTGAAGTTGTTGGGGGGGTGTTGAGAAATGAGCCTGGTAGGCAGCAGACTGCAGTGGAAGACTGACATATTAATCACGCTGTTACGCTATCCGTGGTTGGCGATGCTTCGATGTTTCACTATACAGACTTCTTAGGTCGGCATATTTCAACAAATAATACTTTTTGCCCTAGCGTCACCCCAATCTTGAATCCCAGGCCAAAGATGTATGGCAATCAAACACCATTGCGAGGGTGTATTATTGACGTTAATTACGCCATGGACGTTCAAAATATAGGGTCCCCACCTTCCTTAGACTCCTGAAACTCACCAGAGGACCTTGACGAGGGCCCTGGTAAAGGAACAGCTAGAGGGCCCCAACTCCATTACCAACAGCATTACGAAACCACTCAATTATATTCTTCAAACTATACCACTTAATCATATTCTTCAAACTATATCCCGATTGCGAGAATACCGACCTATCTACCTAGCTAGCAATATATCTGAGAATACCGAATCATTTATACTCCTACATTTCTCACAACCAGACTACATTTCTCAAGATATAATGCCTGATATCAAGCAGAAACGTGGAAGTCGGCTCTCCGAGGCCAATGACAGACATGGAGGGTGGCGATGATCTTGCGGATGATGCAGCCGAGTCCGATAGTGAGCCACGAGAGGTGGCCGATGGGGCTGCGGCCCGATATCTTGAATTGACGCGAATGCTAAGGGCCGAGTTTTGGCGGCAGACGGAAGTTCAAGACAGGCTGGAAGCTAGCTTAGAAGATCTGAAGAAAATGGTCAAAGAGCAAGAAGAGTTTAAGAAGGCCGAAGGGTGGGGCGAGAGGAGAAGCCCTGCAAGAACGAGGTCAAGGGGTGGGGTAAAAGATGATAGTCCAGACCTTCTAGAGTACTTGAGGGCAAAGGCCAAAGAGGATCAGTAGGATCGAGCCTTGATCTTGTAGGACAGTTATTTTGTGTTTTCAGTTTGTCTTCGTTTCTAAGTTTGAGCTCGCATAGGTCCTGGGTTCTTTTTGCTTATATTTTATTGCTAATTTGCTATTTTATTCCTAGCATAGCTTTCTAAGTTTGAGCTCGCATAGGTCATCGTACCTTCCTAGGTCCTTTTTGCTTATATTTCTTTGCTAATTTGCTACTTACTGTTGAGACAGAATAATGGTCAACGCATGGGATGAGAAATGATGACTGCATAAGCAGGGCCTCGGGGCTGAATGGGAGGTGGGCGGATAATGTTATTTTCTTGGGTTGATTGTACTTCACGGATTGAAGGTATTTAAGTCGGTGGATTTCCTCACGTTCTCTTAGTTAGATGTCTTCAAGCAAGCTGCTTCTTTTAGTATACCAATATACTCTACTCTACCCCGCGAACCGGTGAACGTTGAAGAACGATTTCTTCACTTTATTTCTAGTATAGCTAGATTGCACATTGTGACTGAGGTTCAGCATAGGGTAACCTTTTCTAGTCACCGATTGATGGATAGTTCATTGTCTTAAGATATCCGTCTCGCGTGTCGTTACAATTACTTTCACAAGGGGGTCACGTTACTATTGCATGGAACTTACTGATACGCGCATTGCAAGTCATGAAGCTACTCTGGCCTGCTCTGGAATCTGCTGACCCAGTCGTGCTCAGGCAGGCCAGAACATATACCAGTTCAGCCTTACATAGCCAGCAGTCAATATGGTATATTTCGCTATGTGCATGGCATCCCCGAGCTACCCTATTTCCTCCACGCTATTTCCTCCACGTTATTTCCTCCGTGCTATTTCCTCCACGCTATTACCCAAGCCACTTTTCAAAATTAATTGGACCATAGCTAGCTGCCTTACCGAATTACCCAAATTCTAAATATTCAATCGGCTTAACCTATTAATTATATTAGAAACCATGAGATTACTCCGGACAAAATACGACATACCATTGAACGAGTACCAGACTATGAACGAGTCTCAACCGCAGCTATAGCGACCCCAAGCAGCATCATCAACAGCGTCACGCAACCGCTCAATTACATTTTTCACCCAAAATATGGTTCATATTGAATTTCAGCATATTATATACCTATCATCTGATGACAGCGCCACCCCACTTCTATGAATACAATAGATGACTGCAGCTAGAGGCCCCTAGTGCATAACGCTTGTTGGAACGCACATCTACCACACCCGAGATACCAGTGCTACCGTAGTTACCCTCCGGCTATTTCCTATGTACGGCTGTTCTTGTCCCCTTGTTCTTGGTTACTTCCTTAACTCCAGTGCCTAACAAGTATCCTATATACTTTGTTAGTCATCAACAACAGCATTACTCAACTACACAATCTTATTCTTCGCCCAATATATGGTTATTGTTGAATTCCAACACCGGTGCAGCAACAGCTAGAGGCCCCGCAGCACCATATTAACCAACAGCAGATACCGTCTAATGCTCTCCTAGTGATTGCTGGTTACATTCATCTAATATTCGACCCCCAAAATCAAAGCTTCCAAAGGCGGGCAAGAAGTCAAGCTCGACTGGTATGGACCGTCAGTATTCTACTTCAACTTCTATTGGTACCAGGATAATTAGCCAGGACTATCACGCACTCTGCTAACCAAGCCTAGATGTTATTCAAGTCCTGGGGGCACTCCAAGATATCATTATTTATGTTACACCAGTCTATCCATTGGCCAAGCCATGACGCCTGGTATCTTCCAAGATGTCGTCTACTAGCATTCCAGCATAATGTATCCATTTTATCGGGGTAAAGTGAGTAGTGCTCCTAGTTAACAAAATCCCGCTTTGCCATATGGCCAACTTCTCTTCAGTACTGATTTTATATGGATATAGAGCCGGCAAAAGGCCTCCACTATAGTGTGGAGGGTCGGAGATCTCAACGGGGGGGACTAACCTCTGCAAAATGAGACTGTGCTTTATGTTGTGTCAGCGTATCCGTCAACCACATCTAGAAACGATTCAAATCTCGAGGAGCCTAAGATAGCCTATCAAACTAATTCGACAAGCCCCTATCTTCTACAGCGGGCTTGCATAGATGGCCCAAAGGTGTGCCCTTAGTGGTCAGTTTCTCTGAAAGTTGCCTAGGTCTAACTCATGGTGCCAGACAGAAACCCCAGACAGTGATAGTTTCCTGGAGGACACAAGAAGCATCACGCATATTAAAAGGACACCCCCACCAGTGGTACAATCTGCGTCAATTACAGTGCCCCAGCTATCGGTATCAACGGCTGGGGCTATGGGCGAGTGTATACCACCAACACAAACGCCAACACAAATGCCAATACAAGGGAAAATAAAGCCTACCGGCGGTGCATCACCCGGGCTGGCAAGAAGGGGGTGGAGAATGGGGGATATGGCAATGGAAATGCAGATCCTAATACTCCTTTTTGACATATAGGCGTTCGGTAAAGGCCTCCACTAGTCATGCTCTGCCCTGGCAGGATTAGAGACCGCAGCAAGGGCACCTGGACTCTGACAGTATTTGATGCCTAGGGCTGTCAGGCAGTATTATTGGTACTATATAGTGTGTTATCACGGAGCACGATCAAGCTGGTAACTCTGGGGTTAAGGACCAGGCGAGATACAAAGTATGTGATGCTACCGAGGTGGTAAATCGAGGCATACTGATGGCACTGTTTGTAACAGGTCAAGAATATCAACAGTGGAGCAATTCGAACCCTGGAGTAGGACAAAATTCTTAAGACCATCTAAGCAGACTAAATTTAGTGTTCCGTTTTTTGGGGGGATTTCTTTCACGTATTCGGCGAAGGATTTACTTGGTTGGTGATATGGCTTGGGTGAACTGATTTGTACGTTCATTAACGATTGTCCCCTTTTCATTAATTGGAGTGGGTGGATTCTGAGCTCTCCAGGTGCGGTAGTCACTTCCATGAACCCTCCCTAGACATACATAGGAATGCTGGAACATACATAGGAATCCTGGATTGTTACCCTAGCTCACTTTTCTCCTATATTTCATTCTAGATAATTCACGCAACCATCCTCCCTCAATCACCACCGACGATGCCTGATAGACACTCTGGTTTCCTGCCTTCTCGCTTCTATTTTGTCATATAAGCAAGCCCCCATTGAACGTCCACTGCGCACATTACCATCTACTTTGTGGGCTCTTTCTGTTGCATAGTCCGCTCGCTCAAGCTTAAAGACCCCCGTACGCTGACATGTGCTCTACTCCTGCTTTGCATAGTGCACCATTCCGCTGCCTAACAAATATCTCATATATTTGTTAGATTGGACCCCCTATGAGGGAGCAGTTTGGCATCTCTGCCTAGAACCTCCTAGCTTCAAGTTAGTCTGTCCTTAATCCAATCAAATCGCATATTTGCAGTCCGCGGCGCCCCAACATCCCCCACATTGCACCCCCAATGTATCTCCCCCTCCCCCAGCCCCCACCTGCCTAGTCGCCAAAATCTCATGCTTCGGACAACATAATATTGCCCCATATCCACCAACCAATTCTAGAAACGATTCAAGTCTCGAGGGGCCTCCACAATGTCATTATTCGGACAACTTTATGTTTCTTTATCGGAAAGGAAAAAGGCAGTTGGCAAGAGAATTTATGCAAATTGCACCAAGCCGCTCGACCCCTTGCGGAAATGGTACAGTAACGAGAGTCTTGTACGCCTTTATTGCTGCCGCTCCCTCACCTCCATGGGTCCACGCATCTTACACATGTTGGTATATCGCACTTCAGGGTGAGGATTCCTCACGTAATACGTGGAGGAAGGATATGAGGGAACCTGGGGCGGAGCCACTTGTCGGTGTTACATTGGAGGACCTCCACCGATGCTACAATCGAGGCTAACCAATCCCCAACCAAACCGGGGACCCTACTATGATAGTAGGCAAATTCTCCAATACACACATATATGGTGCCCCGGGTTGTACTGAGGATGGAGTTGATAGTAACCTGCGGAAGAGATGGCAAGCAGGCCATGTAAGAGGAGTTATAGGGGTAAGACTGTCCCAAAATACGCATCAGGGTCTGGTGGTTGTGGTAGATTCGGGCGCTGATGTGACTTTATAGGATGATACCCACGGTTGGATTGTTAGCCTACCGATGCGATTCAGGCCCTCAAAATGTGGCTTCTTCCCTCTTGGTCTTGCTCTTGCAGAACCATTGGGTGCCTCTTGGTGGTAATTCCTGAGCGGCGATGTCGACACCAACTAGGAACTGCCTTGAAAAATGTAGTGCCCCGATGACTAACAAGAGCCTGCTTGGTACGAAAACATAGTGACGATGCCAAAATTTATAGCTGCAAATTCAAGATATGAATACTATTGAGGTTTCCGAGGAGTAAATCGGTGGCGACGGTCGGTTTGGTACAGAGTCCAAACTGCACGGACATCGAATCTATTGGAATAGATCATCATGCATCAGAGAGTGCAGAATTGGTCTAGTAGCAAGGGTGTCTGGATCAAAGGGATATTGTAGCAAAGGAAGGATGGAATTGGTCGGGATGCTGTTTTCTCATGTCAGGAAATCCTCCCCTATGTTATAAACATTCTCATGATAATATCTGAACGAATTATCATCTCTGCAGAGATCGCGCGCTTGACTCACACTAGGAATCTTACACAACCTCTACAGTGCTATCTTACGAGAACTATTAAACCTTTATAATATATTACCAAAGTCTTATATAGATGTTACCTTGAAGTTAAATGTAAATGCCTTACTCTGCCCTCAAGAGTGTTACCCTCATAATAGGAAGGAGGGGGTGATTTGAAGGGTATATATAATATCCGGCCAATTGCGGGGCCGGTTGACGCACGCAACCCCCACGAAAACGACCTTGGAAACCCAATAGTAGCCATGGGGCTGGATTCGAGCCGAGGTTAGTGGTTTTGAAATCCATGATTTGACATAGGTATAGATACTACTATGGTTGTATGATATCACTGTATGTGGCAGGGGCTGATTATGTCGCACGATGAACAATCCATCCTCGGCGAACCACGGGCATATATATCAAAACTATGTATGGCTGTAATAACATTCATGCTAGTTGGAAACCTAGGACAAAAGGACTACGAGGTATGCACATTTCGCTCAATCAACCAAGATTCTCATCAACCATGCCCCTCCCCACCTCACCTCA
>Ga0307511_10002076_pt1 | contig 20977 bp, 17 predicted proteins | sample 13_EM_MG_FD_200266 | JGI IMG/M metagenome (GOLD analysis project Ga0307511, IMG submission 200266) | Populus trichocarpa ectomycorrhiza microbial communities from riparian zone in the Pacific Northwest, United States - 13_EM | ecosystem: Host-associated > Plants > Roots > Unclassified | place...
ACGGCGACCTTGTCCGGGACCAGGGACGAGGCGCGGAGTTCGGGATTTTTGTGCGTCATTTGGCTTTTGTCGACTTTCTTAAGGCGGGAGGTGACGGAGGAGCCTTGGTTGATTTCGGCAAAGACGGCATCGGTGCCGGGTGCGGGGGCAGTGCTGCCGCCGTCGAGTTGTGGCGGGGGTCCTGGTGGGGGTGGTGGAGGCGGCGGCGGGGGAGGAGGGGCAACAGCTCCAGCCAACCAGACTACGGCTCCAGTGGCGGGAGCAGCAGGTAAGGAGGCTAGTGCATCTTTAGCGTCAACGCTATCCTTCTCGTTCCAGGTCACTCCTTGAGGATGGTGCTTCTTGACGTATGCCTGGAGAGTTTTGAGAATACCAAAGAAGGATTGTATCCATTCTACGTGCTTCTTGTCCCTTTATAGCGATGTGGTCAGTAGAAACTCATTGATCCCGGTGGGGGGGGAGCATACTTGTTCTTGTATTCGCTCATAACGCGGTTCCCCCAGTACTGGGCAGATTCGAGCATACCCTTAACATGCTCTGCTGGCTCCGGGGAACCTACCCATACGAGAGCAAGGATACCTTCGCTCACGGCAGAGAGGTGGTCGTAGTATGGAGAGCCCTTCACCTGGTTCTCCCTCATCTCGGAGACGGCAGTCACCTCCTTCTGCATTCCGGTGTTGAGCTCGAGGAGGAGGTTAGACGAGGCGGTGGGCTTCTTGGCCTTGGTGGTGATCAGGAGGAACCTTCGCTGTTCTGTGAAGCATCTCTCGACAATTTTGCTCTGAGAGAGGGTAAGCCGCTGGATGGCTACAGCTTGGGGGGGTGAGGAGAGCCTACCTGCTCTTCGACTATACTGCCAATCTCATTGCTCAATTCATTGTACTTCTTGACCTCCTTGTTGATCAAGGCGTCAAAGTCCTGCAAAACCGGGGGGTCATGAACCACAGCAGGTGCAGCCTGGAAGGAGGTCGTGCTTCCTACCGTGGCTGACACTGGTACAGACGCGGCAATGGATGAGGCGTTTCCACTAGGAACCGAGGCGAGGTCTTCCAAGCGAGATGTCGCTGCCTCCAGCCTAGAAACAGTCTGTCGTTAGTACCCAGCTGTTTGCAATTTTGGCCCCAGAGCTGCCGCCTACCGCTTGATCAGTGTTGTTAAATTATACATCTGCGGATTGGCCGCCATGATGATATCCTATCCCTTGGAGGATATACAGGGAGGAGGGGATAAAAGTGGGGGAGAGAACCGTTAATTCAGCACCGACTCGGGGTTTAGTTGACTTCAAAGTATCAAGGGGGGAGAAACGTCTCACGCCCCACCAGAGCTTACCGGTACAGCGTCAGCTGAGCGCTCGAATGGGCATGGTCCCTGCCGCTCAGGCAAGCTCAGGCTTGGCACCGGCGCTGCGATGATGTTTCTTTCTGTGCAGCAACCAGACCCACAACGTGTGCAGTGCTCGACTTGGTGCAGTTTGGCGAGGGGTTTGTGCCTGGTGCAGTGGTGCAGTGGTGCAGTGGTGCAGTGGTGTGCAGTGCTTGTTTCCGGGTGCAGGTGCCAAGATAAACCGAAACAATGAGCTTGGCGGGGCAAGTTCAATTAAGGGTCCAATTGGGTGGGCATTCGCGTTTTCCCTTTCAATTTTGATCCACGTCCCCCCCCACCCCAACCCCACCCCACGCACACCGCAAGCCCCTCAGTGAACCAATTTCCACATATTATCTATTTATTCTAGTTTTAATTCTCAGTTGATTGTCATCAAAGCAATTATATCCCACCATGGAAAACGCAGCCCTCGTCGACCAGATTTTTCAGGACCGTGTGCGAGCTTTCGTCGAGCTGTTGGAAGAGGAAACCGAGGCTGTCCGTCTCATGCTCAACCGTGGGGAACGACGGCTCCGCATCGATATAAACCAAATTGAGCGAAAGAACCGGGAGCTATATGAGGGGTAGGTAGATCTTCCCCATCGGCCTGGCTTGCGCACAGACAGCTAAAGAGAGTCAGCTCAGGATACTTAATGAGCCGTGCGACTTTCTGCCACCGTTGGAAGAGGCCGTGAAACAGACTGCACTCGCAATATTCGACCGGGTCCGGCACCCATGGGTGGATGTGAAGGAAACCATCTTTTATGCGGCGCTGGTGGGGAGCTTTGGGAGCAATGCAGTCAGCCCAAGGACGCTGAGCTCATCCCATCTGGGCAAGACAATATCGTTGGAGGGGATTGTCACACGGTGCTCGTTGGTGAGACCAAAGGTGGTGAAGAGTGTCCATTACAATGAAAAAAAGAACCAGTTTGTGTTTAGGGAGTATCGGGACCAGACGATGTCTTCACAGGCGCCGACTACGAGTGTCTACCCACAGGAGGATGAAGAAGGTTCGCTTGCATACCGGATACTGTGCAGACGCATTGACCACTAATGAAGAATAGGGAACCCATTAATCACCGAGTACGGACATTGCAAATACCGGGATCACCAAACCATCTCAATACAAGAGATGCCCGAACGAGCACCAGCTGGTCAACTCCCCCGCAGCGTGGACGTAATAATGGACGACGACCTAGTCGACAAAGTTAAACCCGGTGACCGTATCCAGCTCGTTGGTCTGTACCGATCCTTGGGTAACCGAAACGCCAGCAGTGGTAGCTCAACTTTCCGAACTCTTCTTATCGCCAACAATGTCATCCTCTTGTCCTCAAAAGCTGGTGGGGGCATCGCCCAAGCATTGATCACAGATTACGACATTAGAAATATAAATAAGCTAGGAAAGAAGCCAAAGGTCTTTGAATTGATGGCGCAGTCCCTTGCTCCCAGTATTTACGGCCATGACTACATCAAGAGGGCTATCCTGCTCATGTTGATGGGAGGTATGGAGAAGAACCTGCAAAACGGCACACACTTGAGGGGTGATATCAACATTCTCATGGTCGGTGACCCCTCCACCGCCAAATCCCAACTTCTCCGCTTCGTCCTCAACACCGCCCCCCTCGCCATCGCCACAACCGGCCGTGGTTCTTCCGGTGTAGGTCTCACTGCCGCCGTGACCTCCGACAAGGAAACTGGTGAACGCCGTCTAGAAGCCGGTGCCATGGTCCTCGCAGACCGTGGTGTCGTCTGTATCGATGAGTTTGACAAAATGTCTGACATCGACCGTGTAGCCATCCACGAAGTCATGGAGCAGCAGACCGTCACCATCGCAAAAGCCGGAATCCATACTTCTCTCAATGCTCGATGTTCCGTCATCGCCGCTGCTAACCCCATCTACGGACAATATGATACTCACAAAGACCCCCACCGGAACATCGCGCTCCCAGACTCCCTCCTCTCCCGTTTTGATCTTCTTTTTGTCGTCACGGACGACATAGATTCCGTGCGAGACCGTCACATATCCCAGCACGTTTTGAAAATGCACCGATATCGCCAACCTGGTACCGAGGAGGGCGCTCCAGTTCGAGAAGGACAAAGCCAGTTCCTGGGTGTAGGAATGGATGACGATAACGCAAACTCTGGGAAGCAGACCGAGGTTTACGAGAAATTCGACCCTATGCTGCACTCGGGTATTGCAAACAAGGGTAAGCGAGCAGGGAAGGGAGGTGATGGACCAAGGATCTTGAGTATTCCGTTCATCAAGAAGTATATCCAGTATGCGAAGAGTAGGGTTAAGCCAGTGTTGACTCAGGGAGCGAGCGCGCATATTGTTGCAACATATACTTCACTAAGAAACGACGAGATGGAAGGGAATCAGCGGAAAACGAGTCCCATGACTGCACGTACTTTGGAAACACTAATTCGTCTTTCAACCGCACATGCGAAATGTAGATTATCTAACCGTGTAGAGGAGAGGGATGCGATCGTTGCTGAAGAAGTCTTGAGATTCGCGTTGTTCAAGGAGGTTAACGTCGACGGGCGGAAGAAGAGGAGGCGTGTTGCTGGGAACGAAGAAGATATGGATACGGATTCCGATGATAGCGACGATGACGCGCCAGGAGAGGTGGATGAGGAGAATGATACTCCATATAGGAACTCTGCGGGCCGTAGGGGAGCAGCTAAACGCACCCCTGCCACTCGCCGCTCCCAAGCTTCCGCAGCTGCATCATCAAACTCCGCAACTCAAGCCTCAGCAGCAGTGGACGATATTCCCCCCTCCGACGATGAGGATCTCTACACCCCCCATCCTTCTTCTAGAACTGAAACCCAAGCAACAGCAGCACAATCTGAGAGCCAAAATTCGTGGGCGAGCTCCCATCCAGAAGAGGATGTGGTACAGGGAAGCAGCAGTCAAAGTCAGGGGATTGCACCGGCAAGGTTGCAGGTGTTTATGAGGACGTTGGCGCCACTACTCAGTACGGGGTTGTTTGTAGATGATGCGGCGGATGTGGAGCAGTTGATTGAGAGTGTGAATGGGAGATTGAGCCAGAGAGAGAGGTTTGTGAGGGGGGAGGCGGTCAAGGCATTGGAGGAGATGACGGAGAGAAATCAGATTATGTATACGGGGGATTCGACGGTGTATAAGATTTAGGTGTGATGTACGTGGGAGGGAGGCCTGAGTAGATTACTCGTAGTTTTCATGGGAGCTGAAATGGAAATAATGGGTTATGATACCTTGATATATTAGAAGTTTTTTTTTTTCTTGTGCAAGATATAGAGTGAAGTAAGATCGGGCCTAGACCTCAGGTAGATAAAGGCTAGACTCGGAAGATTTAAGATGCAAGGCACGTGTATATCACATAGCAACAGATATTCAGTCCTGAAACCAGCGGGTTTCCGCTGGCTCATCATACTCCCCCTCAATCAGGGCCGAATATGAGTACTGAGTATATTAAAAAAAAACCAGATATTCAGTCAACCTATTACCCTGGACTCTCCAACTTCCACTCCTCCAATTAATTTGAGGGGGGGGATGATACCCAACTAGTCACAGGAAACAACGGGGACCCCTTGCTAATGAGACAAGATAATATAAACCTTTCCAAATTCTCGAAGAGGCTAGGAAGAAGTTGTAGAAACCACCCCCACCCCCCTACTTTATGATTACACGGACAGGCTGGCTATAAACTTGACTTATTCGGGGAACCGAGACTAGTTCCGCCATGTAGGCTGTATATGAATTAGATTCACCCTCCCATGTGCTCCTCCAGCCCATACATAGCAATTTCAAATTGAAGCGGTTGATACATATCTAATACATGGAATTCCTTTTGTGTAGAAATAGGACTTTGCATACATATGTATAGGGGGCTTATACCGTTATTTTTTTTTTCTTTTTCTTTTGAGGTTACTAGCCTTTTTCCTGCACAGGTGGGGATTTTTTTGTAATTCATTCCACTAGATACAAACTGTAGAACGAGCGCGCATAATATTCTCTACTGCCAACGTTTACACATCTCCACCGCCTCAATAGCTGGATAGCTTGTATAGTCCATGCCATCAAACAACCCAATTGAGCAGACATATTCTCAAAAGCCCCTAATCTTATCTATCGTAGTACTGCTTGGGCTCATAAATGCGGAGTAACATTGCGGCAGTTGGCCTACCAAAGGGGGCCTCTTTCGTCGACACCGGGCTACACATCACATCTCCATTTATGACTACTGAATAAACTAGAACCTCCTTCTCCTGGTCAGCAAATTTTCATGCATTGCGAGTTATTTCCTTTGTTAAGTATTGCGGTAGAGAAGAGGAGGGGAGGGAGGGCAACATGGGGGAATATGGCAAGGGAGGGAATATGCGCTCAGCTAGGAATTGAATCCGGATCACCCACCCTCTACCTAACTCAGCAGTGTGGGTCATCAAAGTACATGATAGTGGCTGAATTTCCCCCAAAGATGTAACCTTTGGTTGGAGTTCAGGATAACTTTTTTATTTTTATTTTTTAGCAAAAGGTTTTTTAACAAAACTCAGACATCCTTAAGGGGGGGGGGGGCGCGTAAGGGTAACTACTGCGAGACTTTGGATCTTTACCTGGTCGTCTCAACTAATTCTATCAAAAACAATATATCGAAAAGAAACCCGAATCATCATCAAATACTTTTCGGTATCTAGTTAAAAACCAAGAAGAGTTACCTAAATTACCCTGAACTCGGGAACCCAACTACTTGCTACCGCTAGGTGCTGAGGTCATAACTTAAGGTGAGGGAGGATAGCCATAAAGCGATTCCCCCTAGATAATATTTCCCAATACAATACCGTATTCGTTTGTTCGCGTCCACAAAACATTTTTTCTCATTGCCTAGGAGCGTGCATGCTTATGCCACCCAGACTATGTAGCACTACGAGTTGCTTGTAAATGTATGCTAAAGTTAGTTGGTTTACTGTAAATTACTATGTACTTATGTAGTCCCAGTCGAGATAATGTGTTCTCATGCCTAAGATAAGTACCACTGCTGTAGTTCCAGGTACAATCTAAATCACCTCCACGTGCTTATAGCATCTTTTATGTACACTACCATCCCACACTACTCTGTGGCTCAGCGGTATAGTACCCACTATAAACTCACAGGGAGTGAGATTCGACTCTCGCGATATCCGGAACTAGATAATTGAGATGAATCCCGACAGTCCTAGCCTAGGGCTTGGGGAGAACTCATTTTGTTTTTCCCTTCATCCACACAATATTCACGCTCAAGATTTATTGTTAATAAAATTCGAAAGCACTCTAATCTCCGAGAAGAGCAATATCTCTTCCTACAATGTCACTCTTTTTGTGTTGGAATATAATGGTCGACGCATGGAATGATGACTGCATAAGCGAGACCTCAGGGCCGAATGGTGAGGATGGTCGGATTAAGTCATTTTTGGGGGTTAATTATGTTCCGTGGGACAAAGTATTTAAGACGAGGTAATTTCCTTACTTTCTGTATTATCACCAAGCAAGCAGCTTCTGCTATAATATAACGAATATACTGTCTATTCTCTCGCGAACTAGACCAGCGCTGTAGAACGATTTCCACATTTTGTTATGCATTGGGGGGGAGGCTGCGAATCCCATACTCAGGATTGCTGTACAATAATCGAAGCACTATGGTTTGCCCACTTACCTTGAATTTGCCCCACAGCCCACACGGCGGTTAATTTGCCGCGCGGGTTCTATATGAGCTTTCCGCTACCTAGGAGTACATGGCCTGAGCACTTGATATGTGGTGCTGATCTGTAAATATCATCAACCGCACAGGCGGGAGGGCCCCCGCCCACATCACCATACTTTCACTAGAGACATAATCACACTGTACAGCCTCTGGCAATGGGTACGCTCCGGTACGCAACTAACTTAGAAGGGGCACATGTTATTAATGCAAATGCAATGAACGGGAAAATCCAGTGAGAGAAATACCCAGGGGGGGTGGGGTGCGTCCGCTAAGAGAAACTGTCCACTATGTGGGTTTCTGCTGTAGACATAAATATAAATATAAATAATCAACAGGTGTATACGGTCAGATATCATAATGAAAAATCACCGATGTGGTACCTCCTTTGCCCTCCTAAATTTCCGCTTTGCCCTAACTCTCCTACTCCATGCTTGCCCACGGTCCTACTGCCCCTAGGGACCAGTCTGGTAGATGTCAACGAACGGTCTTCATGGACTGGCTGTTAGCATAATCTCTCAATAAACGAATCCAAGCACCTGTAGGGAACAGCTTGTGAGACTGTGCTTGGAGTTTCTATTACTGCCGCTGCGAGGATATAGAACTCATATATATATAATAAGTAGTAAAACCACATACCGAATGATCCTGTCTACTACTTTATCAAAATCGACATCCCCATAATCCCCTCTTGCGAGGCTCGAGTCAAACTGATCTTGGACTGCAACGAATGGCTCCTTATTTTGCTTATGAATCAATCCTGAGAAAATGGACTTCATATTTTCGATCTGGCAAAGCTCTTTGCGATATTTTGGCCCCTTACCCGTGAGTTCTACACAATAAAGGATCACTGCGGCTAGGCCGGCAGCTAGAGCTGTGGCTACTGAACTTCCCGCCATATGCTCCTTTCGTTGGTCTTCCGAACAGGGAGAGATGTGTTGTCCGCACTCCCCGGGGAATGCAAAATCTGGAGCATCTCCGGCAGCCTGCTCATCTAGTTGGCCACTCTCCTTAGCTGCCCCGATACAAATAACGTCATGGCGCCATGCTCCTGGGTATGCACTAGCAGAAGTGTTTAATCCTTGATCGCTAGCTGAGCCAAACAGCAGGATGCCCTGCTGTTTGGCATGATCTATTGCCGTTTTCAGATCTTTCAAATATGGTTTGTTGGCAGCTTGGGAGTCATGGATAGTCCAGCTCATGGAGATAATGTCCACGCCTTGGTTAACTGCCCAGTTAACTGCCTAAAATCGGTCAAGAAACAGAAGTTGTCAGTTTGCAGCAGACATTCCTATGCCATACAACATAACTCTTTGTGAGATTGGTATATTACTTACCTTCTCAGCGGACTCGGGTGTTATTTGCTTGCTACCCCCAGCTGTTGGGGCTTCGTGCAGCCGCGCAATGTAAAGCTGAACCTTGGGGCATATGCAGCAGATGAGTCTTGCCATCAGCGTGCCGTGGTGCTTCGATGAGGAGTACCAAGCCGGTTGGAGGTTCTGGTATTCATTAACCTTGAAGAAGGATTGCCCTTGGATATCACTTTGCGCCATGGCAGCAAACTCTGGAAAATCGAGATTGATGCCATCATCGATGATGGCTACCTTGACATGACGATCACGCCCCACCTTTCCAGGAGCATCATCTGGCATTGTATTGTAATAGTTTGTTAAGAAGTTGGCGAAGGTCTGCATGTTTTTTATCCAGGCATTTCTTTAGACCAAAACCGCCGAGTATAATGTTAGCTTAGCGAAATAGTATCAAGAAAAAAAAGGGAATATGTTAGAAGGAAGGAGTACTAACGTCGTACGCGCGGTTGAAGAACCGCTGATATCCCACTGGCCATCTCCATTGACCTCGCTTTCTGCGTTTCGTGGAATGATCTGGGTTTCGACTATAAGTTTGGAATCTCGCACCCTCTTCCAGTATTTTACTAGCTTTTTTTGGAATGCCTTATCAATATCCTGTAACCTCTTCGTTGAGTCGTTTTTCTATGATTCCTAAATATTAGCGTTCCTAGCCGGATAACATGAACAGCTCACATAGGCCAATACCTGGATGATGGTGACTCGAACTTCCTCTAGCTACGTCCTCATATTAAAACACGGTGTGAGTAAGAAATCTTTCAGACAAATGGAGCTAAACTATATGTATGGAAGGTACCTTAGCAAACTTGTTGAGCCCACCATCTCTTGACCAACTGCGTAAGACAGCATTGTTGCCGCTGGAATACAGAAAAAGAGTTTTCGCGTTCGGTGCTGCCCTACGTATCGTCTCAGAGCAGAGGTCTTTAATTTTCCAATCCCATTCTTCAATATCTAACTTGTGAAGGCTTAGTCCGGCTATCATCTCATCAGTGTGGTGACAATCCTCCTGTTCCTCAACAACAACCTTAATAATCTTCCTTACACCTCTGTCCCAAAGTAACCGAAATATGAGTTCACATTCTTTTCGGCTCCTGCCATCTTTGTCCTTGTCATTTTCGATGATCATGGCGCCTCTTTCAACAGAGGGCGTTTGAATATCGAGTATGGGGACGTATACATATCTGAGGACTGTCTCAAATCGTAGTCGGGATATGAGATTGCGTAAGGCCGTCTCTGTTGTCTTTCCACGTAGTGCACCGCGGAGGTCAAGGTAAATTTCACACTCTGAGATCAGTCGAGAGTTAGTACTCGCCATATGGTTAACCTGTTTGCGAGATAACGGGAACGTAGGATGGTATAAATGTTATGGCTAATGCGCGGAACATGCCTTTTGATGCCCCATATAAACACTGAATTGTCTCCTCTGGATTTGGCATGTGCATGTACTCGTCCTTTAAATATTTTACGACATCGTCATGTTCAAGGTCGAATTTTTGATCCACGTCCGCCCGCACAGAGGCCCTATGTTGATAAGGCGAGAGACCCCGATTATTTTTAAGACTCAGGGCCGCTGGGTATTTAGTGACAAGTGCTTTCAGGTCTGTAGCCTCTGTTGCATGTTTGGCGAGCAAATGAAGCACTGTATCCCCATTGTCATCCACCGCCCCTAGCACAAGTTTCGGTTTGAGATGATCAAGTAGCTTCTCTGGAAGTCCTTTGACCACGGGAATGAGTTCCTGTATACATAATAGCCCGCGCTCAACCTTATACGGTGGGTCAGCCTTATTCAGCTCTCGTGCTGTTTCCTCAGGATACTCAGTTAGCAGTAAGTGTATGAACTCGGCTGCAAAGATCTTTGATCGTGTCTCGTCCTGTACCTGAGCACGCCCCTGTGCAGCTTTCAATACTGTTCGCCCGTCGTTAGTTGGAGAACTAGAAAGTTGCGGATATTCGTTCATCAAAAATCGCACTAAGTCTTTCCGACGAGCGAAGCTATCCTCCGGACTTCTGTTCTTCAAATTCCGCTTTATTGGCACCCGAGTGAGCAACATATTGAGCAAGCTTTGATTTTCTTCGTCTGTCCGGTCCAGTGTTTGGGAGAGTGGTAGCGTCCCTTCCCAGCCGGAGTTTGCGATGGCCTGTAGGATCCTGCCTCTGAGGGCTGTCTTGTCACGATAGATTTCCTCCGGAAGTGGCTCCCAAGAACTCGTATCGAAAATGTTGTTCAGAAGGTACTTGTGGGCTTCCTCGATGTCCACTTCATCCTCCCCGTCGTGTTTTTCCACTTCATTCTCGACCTTTACAGGTTTGTTAATAATTTCACTCGTAATGTGCTTTGGTTTTTCCAGAGGCTTTTCTTTGCCAGGCGCATTTGGTACTAACACATGGATATCTATGTTAGCTCTATACCAGTGATATAGCTATAGTCGAATTGCAACATTCCCTATACCTCTACTCCCGTAATGGGTGTTGTAAAAATATATGGCACTTCGTAGCCGGATACTTACAGTTCGTAGGAGTCCGCCTAGGAGGTTCAAACGTCGTGTTTCCAGCGGCCCCGCTGGGCAGCTTTTGTGAGAGCACTTGGGTACTCATCTCAAGGTATTGATAGTCTGGGCCTCGAGCTCCTGATCCTAGAGTTAGAAGTTCGAATACAAAGTCTGGTTAAAAGTGATCAGATCCCACAAATAATACATATATACAGTGCCATGGTGCAGGCTAAATACAGACCATTCTGTATATGGTAAAGATAGCCGGCAGTCTGAGGGAGCCTGGTTGGACAGTTATGTGCAGCAATATGCAGAATTGCTAGGTTTGGCCTGCCAGCCCTAACCACACCCTCTTTTATGCATCCCGGATACTCTCGTTCACCGCTGGTCCTGGAGTAATAGGTCTCACGAGGCGGACGATGCTGTTATGGGGTAACGGATACAGAGGTCCCTTGGGTCGTGAGACCAACCCACCTTGTGGCTTAACGTGAAAAAACGTTGAGGCTTTAACGTACGAACAGGGGGCCACATGTCTCAAGACCCCAAGGAGTGGACTGTTTAACTTAACAGGTGTGCCAATCAGACTGCTGGAACGAGGGATGCGGAAATCTCCCATGAGATATTCCACTGAAACACTCAGGGTAAGCAGCTATCATGTGGTAATAACTCCATGGATTGTTAACCATACAAACTGTTGCCTAAATGCATCCGGTTTGGGAAGTTTTACTATATTTGTATATACATATTGCGTGGGGGAGGGAGGGCTCGATTAACTGATCTCTGTCTTGAAACCTCCCGGATTTCTGGGGGGGCTCACCATGGCCCGCTGCTGGGCTCACAAGTGAGTACCAATTATTAAAAATATATATATCCGGGCTGACGGGAGTATCTCTGAACCATGGACAGGCTCTGTTGCCGTAATCCCAGGCTGACTTGCATATTACTAGTTGAGGCTTCGTGACCCAACCAGCAGCGGCCCGGCCAATAACTGCCTCGCAAAAATATGTTAACATGTTCTCGTTTCAACTAGCGGTAAGTACAATGCCTGGGGGAAAGTATCCGCGACCCCCCGTTTTATGCAGCGATTGGCTGGTCATTTTCTTACCGCAGCTGTATGTCTCACGCTCAGATTATGCAGGGGGGTCGCGGATACTTTCCCACGCACTGTATGCTACCAAGAGGAATGTATACATGCAATCGGCGATCTCAGTATTTGAGGCATGTCCGAATGTTCAGTCCACCCATTTCATAAAGGTAACCTCTTGATAGCGAGCTAGTCATGAGCTATGTTTAATGTCCCAATGGGGCTACTACAGTAACGAATTTGTGGGGGTGGAAGATAAGTTGAGAAACGGGAATCTATTTTACCTAATAGGTTTTGCATACGTCCACCCCAAGATAGTGTCAGTTAAGACATGCTTCTCAAGAAATTCTCCATATGTAGGGGTGGAAAATATATAACGAAAGTATACATACACTTGTTCCAATGCTATCTAATAGCTTCCTTACTCAGTGACACCGACTTAATTCAAATCCACCCACTCATTAGATTCCGGACTCCTAGTAAATTCTTTACCATTCATATTCCTGCTAGGTCTAGGTGGAAAAGACATGTCAGAGCGCGAACAATCCGGGTCGGTATACAACTTCACTATACCTCTATACGAAGCCGGTAACGATGGAGCCTCATTCCGTCTCCGAAACCGGCCAGGCGAAATCCAGCGGGAGTACATATTACAAGAGGATAGTTTTGGGTCCGAGCTCACAATTCATGGGAAGTTGGTCAACGTTGTTCATGGGAAATACACTCCAAATGGACCTCCAGCAACTCTTGCAATTATGCAGTTTGAATTTGTTGGCTCGGAGGCACATGGAAAGCGATTTTGCAAAGCCAATATTGTTGTTAACTTTGCCAGCAATATCAACGACAAATTTGGTAGTGATGATGACCCGGAAGTTGTGGCCATTGCACCTCACGGCGGCTTTGCCATGTGCAGTTCAACAGAGGACGAACAAACCACGATATCGGTGTCTGGAAAGTTGCTCACAGGCACGCTAGGCAGCTCCATAGGATTCGAGGCTGGCTCTGGCTGGGAAAGGAGCAAGTTGGTAGTGCGAGAGGATCGGACTACGGTATATGGCTCTATAAGAATAGAGGGGCGTAGCCTAGGACCACCCAATACAGCAAAATGGGCGATCTCGGAGAATAAGATTCAACGGCATGGCATCCCGACAGTCTTGCGGACTGCAATTCTAATACTGCCTCGGACAAGCAGCGGGAAATTTCGGGCTATTTTCGATATCGATGCCTCAGTTGATGTGTTATACAATACGCAACGCCGACTAAAACAGTTTCTGGGGCGGTCAGTTGTAGAACCGGTGCATTTCAGCCAAGACAGGAAGCCGATGGGCCCAGACCTTGTGGGCCTTGATCCCGAGAACTTATCCGCGTACGCTACCCAGATGAAGGAGCTTGGGTTTATCAAGGTACGTATTTATATACAGTCACAACTGCGTGAAGCCCCTGATACTGATTTCTAACTCTCTACAAATTTTGAAATAGACGAATAAAACTGTCCTTTGACTACCAAGTAGCCACCGGTGCCTCCATATGGGTACCGGTACGAGTGGTGGGTCACTCGTTGGGGGAAGTGTGTCTACATATGCATATATATAAGTACACACGTACATTTGTACTCATGGCGCCTGCACCTTCTATACCCATGTTCAAAAATTCTTACATAGTACCGGAAGCTGAAGATGTCGCTGTATATATGTATGCATTATCTGAGGAAGAAGACCCCCGATCTCTACTGCAACCAGTATACGTGGAGATGTGACTCCGCTGGGCATCCTTTGATTTCTACTTTAGCCTAGTACTGGTGGAATTAAGCTCTGCCACCTGTTATCATTTGGGGCTATGATATTGCCCAACATACTATTGCTTTTAAACCAACTCCATTGCTCTTATTAGTCTGGTTGCGGAGGCAATGATTCTAATTAGGCCTAGGCTTCTTTCTGCATGTAGGTTGGGGTAAGTAAATTGCGGTTGCATGAAGATCCTTTGATTAATTGAAGGTGCAGCTGCAGCTGAATCAAAACCCCCACCCGGTGTAGTTTGGTTGCAAGACCTCTCGTAGGGTACCCGGGTGGGTAGTCCTCGTTGTGTGTGCCCCGCTCATCTAGGAGCATTACTGGTAGTCTGGCATTACCGTGCAGCAAAGTCTGCATCGAATTGGGATACTTCGTATCTTTTGATTCACGCTGCATTTCTTAAATAAACTCAGGCTTGGGTCTATTGAGACTTCATCAGACAGCTAGCTAGGCCTCGTCCTTTTCCATACAGCAAGGCCGATAGAAAGACAGAAGATATACTACCCTCCATTGTGTATCCATTATGACTAGTACTATGGAACCCTCGACTACAGTTTCACTTGACAGTAAAGATGAGCTGGGACTGTTAGTACTTTACCCACCGCCACCGAGTGCTGGGCAACTACCAGTCGTCGACGAGTCGCCTCCAGAAGGAGAAGATGTCGAACCGGCCTTTGAGTGAGTAAAAAAACCCTAAGAGTACTAACCCCCCAACGGCAGAGATTTGAACTGATACTAAAACTTGATGGGAGAAAATTAGCATCGTAGCTGTCCATGGGCTTAACGGTCATCGCACAAAATCCTGGACATCGTCTAGCGAGGGACAAGCTCAAGACGGGAAAAAGATTTTGTGGCTTCGAGACATGCTTCCAGGCCTTGTTCGTGATGTACGGGTAATGACATTTGGATGGGACTGGAAGGCGAATTCGAACACCACCACCGCTGCCCGTAAGGCTGGCCGGTTAACTTCGGTTCCGCCTGCGCCAACATCAGAAAGTGGAATACGACAAACGGCAGTCAAGTTGCTGGATGAGTTGATAAAGAGCGCAAAAGATGTGAGTCTCCAGACAGAGTGTGTGGCGTACTACATGATGAAACCTGTGCTGCTAGTACTTCCAAGTTAACAGTATCTTACGCAACTGCGCATGCAGAGCACGGCACCCCTCATATTTGTCTGTCATAGCTTCGGTGGTATTATCGTCAAAAAGGTAGGTACTTGGTACTAGTAGTTACTACATTCTGCCCTTCTCCTGTATTGATAGATAGTTCAATACCCAATAGCCCTTTTGCATATAAAAAGTTACACTTTTGAGTGGAGGGTGGTTGTGAGCTGTGAGTTCAATCTAGCTGATACTACACCATATAAAAGCTCCTCGTCATCGCAAACAATGATGAGGCCTATCTATCCATCGCGGAACGCACCAAGCTATTAATTTTCTTTGGCACCCCTCATCGCCCCTCCAGCACATCTTCTTGGGGGGACCTGCTCTTCGATATTGCACTTTCTTCGGCCGGGCAACTGCCCACCTGTCGGCGGGAGCTGTTGGAGAGCGTGCTGCAGGTGGGCATGGCGGACGTCGTTAAAACGACGAAGGGTTTTCGGTCACTCTCGGCGCAGTATCAAATCCTGAGCTTCTATGAACGGGAGAAGGAAGGGTTTATGGGAAAAGTGGTGAGCCGCTACCTGTAAAATTATCCAAACAATTGTCATTTGATTATGGTGTGTTAAGTGTCATTGGTTCTAATTGAACTATTGGCAGATCGTCCCAGAGCCCTCAGCATGCATGGCAGTGGCTCAGGAAAAGTGCCTCCCCCGCGGTGGCAGCTCCACGCACCTCACCCTCCACCACTTTTTTCCAGGCAACAAAAATGACGAAAGTCAGCTCAACCTGATTGCTGCACTCTGTCACCGGAGTGCAGGCGATAGTAGACATACAACACACTTTACCCTTAGCGAATTTGAGCAATTCCTCGCATGCCGCCGTAAATTTCTCCGCTGGTCCCAGCCAGTGATTGCAGCGCAGAGCCATGCAGCTAGAGCACGCGGTAACTGGCTTCAGGGCACCTTGGGCTGGTTATATCACGGCCGCTCACAGCACGAAGAGTGCATGCCAGTCGCGGTGGAAGGGAACCCGAGTACCCTCAAATTTGCCAAACTTCTTTGCGACAACACCGCCAGCGCCGGCCCCACTCTTCTGCATGTTACTGGCCGTGCGGGTACCGGGAAAACTGTACTCGCAGCCTACCTGTGCGACACGTTAGCCCAAAACTTTGTGGCGAAATCGATGTTGAACCTAGAAGCGGGCCAGCCCTCGGCGCTCGACGCTGAACCTCCAATAATAGTGTCCTTCTTTTTCTCCGCATGCGACAACCGACTGCAGTCATCGCGGGGTATGCTTGTCTCCCTTCTTAGCCAGCTACTCTCCTATGGCCCCGAAGCCTACCGTAGTATTCACAGCCAGTATGGAGAGTTGACGCACAGGTATACACAGGGTCGTTCGGACCTGTGCATTGGATGGACAGACGAAGATTTGTGGTGTTTGCTGCGGGCCGTTATTGCGTGTCGAGAACTGCCGCAGGTGGTGTGCATCGTAGATGCGATAGACGAAGGCAAGGATTACCATGATCGTGGACACGGCAACGCTATGAAGCTTTTGGAGTTGGTAGAAAAGATCATCAAACTGCGGACACAGACTGGTAAAGCTTTCAAGTTCGTGTTTACAACTCGGGGGCCACATGCTAAGAGCAAGGTCGCCTCTATGCTCTCGGAATCAGTGGCTTCGCTAGCAGCTGCAGGTGAGCGTGGAGCATCAGTGGACCTTGACAGTTGTGAGGAAGCAAAGCTCGACAAAGACATGTTCATTTCGGCGCGAGTGGCAGCGATGGCAGAAGAGGACCCACTTGTAACAGTACGGCTGAAAGAGTTCCTGGCTTCGCGTACGCTACTGGAGCTTGATCTATTACTCCCATCCTATTCCTCGCATGTACCGATAGGAATGCCCTATCGTAGCTCACGCATCTCCCTGGCCATGACGTTGATCAATGAGCTCTCCCCGCTCGGCGACTCTGCTTATATAGATAGCATCTGTGACTACATCCTCTCTGCCATCGCAACGGAGCGCCGTACGTGGGCGCATGACGTTCTTTCATGCCTACTTTTTGCCAAACGTCCCTTGAGAACAGGTGAACTTTCAGCCTTCCTCAGCGTCGTCAAAGGTGGCCAGCCCCAGCACACGCCCCAATCGGTATTCCAAGCACGGTTCTGTGAGGATATGCGCACCGCATTACACCACGTTTTTGGTCCACTCATCATTATCGACGAACATGGTTCCAGTAGCGGTGGAGGCGATGAGTATGCTGCCACAGGCACCCACGTCCATTTCCGCCACCCCACCATCAAGCACTATCTGCTTCACCAGGGGGATGATGCCGCTGGGGATCTGTTTTGTTATACCAATAAGCCCAGGTGGCATAAGGAACTTGCCATGAGGTGCCTCACCTATCTGCGGGATCATTTCAGAGAGAATCCTAAGTCCCCGTGCAGGCGAACGAGGGAAGACCCCGATTTGGTCCTCACTCAAAACAGCGAGCCGCAGGCAGCGGGCCAAATGGGGAAATCTGCAAACCATAGGGTCGGCGCTGGGGCCCCTGTACACGGCCATGATGACCGCCTGTCAGGGCAGGTCGTGGCCCTGGCGTACGCAGCGCGATATTGGCCTTCACATTTTAAAGAAGCCATGTCATTGGGCTGGGGGGAGCCGAGTTCACTCGAGCTGATCGAGCTCGCCCTAGAGGTCATTGGGTGGCACTCAGCGCCGGCGGCTACAGGTCTAACAAGTTGGTGGGCAGAGTGGTACATCTCCTCAGATGACAGAGCCTTACCAAGCCCAGACGATAGCCTTCTGGGCGATGACGGCCTTTGGAATTCAGCAATTAATATTGCTGCCCACCTTGGCCTTGTTGGTATATATACTAGTTTGTGCAGTCAGAATCCCAATGATACCCAGAGCTGCTTCTCAGCGTTGCCTCTGGCGGCGGAGTCCGGGCAAGTATGTGTAGTACAAGAGATACTTGGTTTACGGGCTCCTGGTGTGGCTCCCGAGGCGGCCGCGCATGATCTTGGGGACGGGAAGGGCAGTACCGGCAGTGCTAGTAACATATGCAGAGATGTGATGGTCGATGCGCTGCAGAAGGCTTGTAAAGCGGGACACGGGGATATAGCGGCAATAGTTTTACGAGCACTAAAGGACGAGGTTAAGGACAAGGGGTACGGCCCGGAGGAAGTTGGGCTTCCCCTAACATTACCGGTAGACCAGTGCCTTGCTGAAGCGGCCTCCAGAGGTCATACAGAGGTAGTCCAGATACTTCTGGCAGAGAATACTGACGTCAATAAGATGATCTTTCTGCCTGATGGACATTTTCGTAAACCCGCTGCCCCACTGCACTACGCCGCCAAATATGGCTATGACAGCACAGTAGCAGCCCTACTGGCTGCAAACGCTGATATTTCCCTTGCTGCGGCCAGCTTCCTACCCATTCATTACGCGGCAGAGAAAGGGCATTTCGTTCTTGTCCAAATGCTTCTCTCCGTGGAAGGTGCCGACGTTGATACCAACTGGAAAACCAAACCTCTTCACCTCGCGTCTGAGAACGGCCACCTAGCCTCTGTGCGAGAGCTGCTAAAGAAGGACCCAAAACTAGACACAATGGCCTCTATAGGATGGCCTGCGTTGGTTTATGCAATCTACAACGGGCATCTCCTTGTGGTTCGTGAGCTGCTTAATGCTGGTGCAGATACATCCATTGCTACGTCTGGTGTGCGCCTAACACCACTATTCATCGCGTGCAGCCAAAACCGCGTGGGTATCGTGGAGCTCCTTCTCGAGAGTGGCGCTGATCCGGATGCGGTATCCCATGACCGTCTGAGACCTTTACACGCCGCCGTAGCGAATGGCAATGAACTCATTGTGCGTGCGCTACTCGAGAATGGCGCGTTCGCTGACCCGACAACAGAGGGCAAAAAGAATACCCCGCTCCACTTTGCCTGCCGATACAGGATACCCGTGCACATTGTCCAACTCCTGTTTGACAATAATGCAGACTTGAAGAAAAAGACAGCCAGTGGTGAAACACCGCTATCGCTAGCTGTTTGCAAAGGAAATATCACCACAGTCAAATTCCTAATGAAACACGGCGCCAATCTAAGCGATTTTGGGGAATCTGAGAGGATATTCTTCCATCCCACTGTCAGTGGGGAAGCTAAAATGTTGGAAATCATGCTTGAGCATTTTAAGCTAGAATCTATCAAGCCGAGAGACTCCTGGGGCCGGACATTGCTCGATGTGGCCCTGACGCCTGCTGTGCGAGAGCTATTAATCCCTCCTGAACGCCAGAAAGCGGACCTTGCCAGAAATATGTGCCGGCATTCTGATGGTAAAGTGGGCTTTGTTTATACATGTGACTTGTGTGAAAAGACCATTAAAGAATTCTGGTTTCGTAAGTCAAAGTATCCCTCAAAGAATCATTAATACATGCCCTGCGCATGCAATTTTCTCCAGCGCTAATTTAAACCCTATATACGGTAAACGTTTATAGACTGCTGCACATGCACGGCATTACCAACGGTGAAGTCGACTTACGAGATCTGCCAGGATTGCAACCGCTGCGATGGCGGGGAGGACCACAGAAGCAACTGGGTGACTGTATGCTACCCCGACGGCGCCTCAGCCTCGTTATCTACCCTCTCCCCTTGGGTAAAGACCATGAGGTATCCGGATCCAGCTGGCTCTGATGATTAGGCCTACGTGCATTTTCAAATGACGATTAAATTCTGACTTCAATTTTCTGGGAAGTGGACATTAGGCCTGGGGCCTTTCCCTTTCCCGATGTGCTTGCTGGGGTGTAACCTTTTGAGCATTCAGATTCAAGGCATTCTAAGACATTGATATGCATATCCTGGTCGAACGAGTTGTGCTTTGAGAATTCCGTCGAGTTGGATAGAACACAATACTGAGGTTACGAGGTTTTTGATGGGTTGAAGGCTGATTAAGTTCTAGTTTCCTATTTCCTACTCCGGATTTTCTAAGATACCTTTTCTTCCCTTCACCGAATTTTACTTCAGTTTTCTTCCCTTGTCTTTCTTACCTTGATTCAGTCTTGTGTACCTGCTGTCTTGCACCAAAATGGCCCTGTGGGGGGTCTGTAGTGGGAGTCATATACCTACTAGTTCCGAAGTAAGAGAGCACTCTCTACTCGCACTAGGCTATATATATTAGGGAAGGTACTAAATAAATTAGTCTGGTCACGAGACTAGGACAGAATATTTTCCTGTTACAAAAAATTAAAGAGTGAAAAAAAAATGGGTTGCCCGAACCGCGACGGAATTCTTCTACCCACGAGACCTCAAAGAGCCAAAACCAAAGAATATTTCGTCGGCCCAAAAAAACTTGCACTCGAAGTTGGGGAAGGGTTTAGTTAAGTCCAGGGTAATTGTCTAAGCCGCGCTCCTTACTCTAAGCAACTGCTCAGAATATCGCTACGTAATGATTACTAGTACTTCCCCCCCTCAATTTGATTCCCATTACCAAAGGCATCGTCACGTGGTAACACTGGATAAGTTGGAGAGGAGTTAATCTACCGGCCGCGCGAGCTATGTACAAATAAGAAAAGGAAAAAAGGAGAAGGGGAAAGGAAGGAAACGAAGAGGGGGGGTCCCCCCCCAAAAAAAAAAAACACATAAACGTCCATTACCCCTGCGCCGTGCCCCGCCCCGGGCTCCCTAAGTGAGTTCGTTGTATAAGTAGTTCAAGAAAGCCTCGAAAAATCCCAATGCTACCCTTCGCACCTCCTCTTGCCTCCAAGAGCGGGTTGTACTGACCTGGACTTACCCCCCAGACTCGGATATATACTAGTTATCAGCATTGATAGATAGACACGGGTGGGTAATGGTAGGATTAATTCTAGGGCTGCTGGCATGGAGAGGATTGAAAACCTACTTATAATTAACTAAAAACTGGAAAGTCCTGCATGTGGGACAGCAACGGTAGTCTCAGATGCTTTTTTTTTTTTTTTTTTTTGAAATCTATACGCCTGATCAGCCTTAGGCTATGCGGCGGCCTGGAACCTTTGACGGAACCTTCATTAGGAGCGGTCGACCCCTGAAAAAACA
>Ga0307511_10002077_pt1 | contig 20969 bp, 7 predicted proteins | sample 13_EM_MG_FD_200266 | JGI IMG/M metagenome (GOLD analysis project Ga0307511, IMG submission 200266) | Populus trichocarpa ectomycorrhiza microbial communities from riparian zone in the Pacific Northwest, United States - 13_EM | ecosystem: Host-associated > Plants > Roots > Unclassified | place...
CGTTTTGGTCAATTGACATTTACTAAATTGAGTAATTATATTAATTGCCCGCGACCGGCATAGAGGGTATGCCGCCCGCGGGAGGCATGTGCTGCCCGCGGGAGGCATATGCTGCCCGCGGGCGGCCGATGCCCGCGAGCGGCCCAGAACACATACATACATACATACATACATACAGTATATAATTACATTTTTATTAACCACCATTTTAATTTTTTCCCCGAGTGGAAGAAGAAGAAGGGGCCCCCAATCTAACCCAGTAACTTAGTTTCTATCGATAATCTAGTCTAGTCCACCCCACACAAAAAAATCAAAAATCAAAAAATCATGGCGTACGTTCAGCTATATATCGGTAGAATTTTTCTACGCGGCAAAATGTACAAATAGGAAATATAACTTAGCTATGTACATGTAGAGTATATTAGGTACCAGTACCGGTAGGTAGGTGGGTAGGCTTTCCTCCACATAGCACCTAGTTCGTGTGACCCGGGTGGAAGGAAATTTGCGGGGGCGGAATAATCGAATTTAGGCGAGAAAAATACCGAAAACCCGGATTCACCGAGATAAATTGGGTACATATGTAACTGCCGTCTACCCGGTTCAATTGTTTTAGTCTAGTTAGTTAAATTATGACAAGCTCTGGTACCGAAGGTAAAAACCCCGAATTTATGCTAATCGTGGATTAACAGCGGCCCCAGAAAGTGGGATGTAATCAATTAGGGGGCATGTATGGGGATATCTGATAATACAATAAAAAGGACCTCAAATAGCCTTGAATCGGATTCAAACTTTCAATACCCCCAGCTGCTCACAGGTCTCCCACCCAGCAAATCGTCATCATGAAATTCCTCACCTCCACCCTTCTCCTCTCTGTCCTCTCCGCCGTCGCCACGGCCTAAACAACCTGCAAGCCCAAGCTCAACCCCCCGCCGGCACTGTCATCAGCCAATGCTCTCGCCCCGGGATCATCGCACTGACGTTCGACGATGGCCCCGGTGAGGACATGTCCACTCTTATCGACACGCTCGACGCCGCCGGCGCAAAAGCCACCTTCTTCGTGACGGGTACCCTCTACGGATGCATCCACAACCGTGCAGACTACATCAAGAAGGCCGTCAAATCAGGGCACCAAATCGGCTCCCACACCTGGTCCCACCCAGACCTCACAACGCTAACCGAGGACCAAATCACCACTGAGATGAGCAAGCTCGAGGGCGCATTCGCCACAATCTTGGACGGGAAGAAGCCCACGTATATGCGGGTGCCGTATCTCAGCGTCAACGACAATGTGACAAATGTGATGAAGAAGATGGGATATAGGATTGTTCTATGTGATGTGGATAGTCAAGATTGGAATGGCTTGACCCCGGAGCAGAGTATGGATAGGTACAATGCTGCTGGGGCGAGTGGGAATGGGCATATCCCACTTATGCATGAGACTGTCAAGACGACCCCTTCGGAGCTGGCCCCATTGGTGATTGCGTGGGCAAAGGAGAATGGGTTGGAGATGGTGACTGTGGCGGAGTGTTTGGGTGATAATAGGCCGTATGTGAAGAACTCTGCCGAGAGGACGGATACTTGCTAGGTTGGTGTGCTGGTGTGGAGGTTCGGGTAATGGAGTTTATTCTGGGGATATTGTATAATTAAGCTGTCGCAATAATAATTTTGGTTAAGATTTCTAGAAGTATTTCAGGGCCAACCGAGTTTCCGTACCTATGAGAAAAGTTGGCTGCAACTTTCAGACTGCTCGCTCCTATGGATTCCAGAGCTTTTCGAAACTAGGTTGCGTGACTAGGCTCAGGGTAATTGTTGGCCCCGCTGAAATTGGACGGTAAGATCAAACGCTTGATCCACAATACGAGGTAGGGTGGAGAACAACCTAGGTGGGGAGTACAAGTATGAGAGTGGAAGCTGTTGGAGTCATATTGCTAGAGTACAGTCAATTGTTGATTCCCCTCCGTGTCAATAAAGCAAAATCGAATCCCAAAACGTAAAATTAAACACTGTATTACTGGCTTTTTCGTAATCCACCACTACATGGTGAAGAAAATATTAGCACAGACCCTTGGCAAAGGTAGATGAGAGATAATCACCAAAACAACCCAGTAATCGTCCTTCAACGGCTGCTTAATTACCAAGAGCAGCCGTCATTGAGCCGTAAGGATCTAGAATTCGTCAGTCACTCACGGTTCTACAGTCTGGCCTTCCATACTTGCTTACTCTTGGCTGCTATCCTTACTTCCCTCTGTTTCCGGTTACTCTGATTGCTTCCTGTTTGTTGGTTTCCGAAGCTGTTTGGCGTTCCAGATTGGCCTGATTGTCACCTCGGCTCGGTTAGTCAAACCGAGTAGGCCAAGGGGGTGAAATTTTGAACACAAATGCGAGAAGCAAGAAGGTAATGAGAAGCAATCTTCCAATGGGAGCGAATAGAATAGGATAGGACAGTTGTAGAAGAAGCCACACAAGTCAAGATGTTTCAGTAAAGTACGGAGAATTGAAACAACCCCGAAAAGGTCTAGATGAAAGATTCGTCTGGAATTAAGTTCACTATCTTGACATACCTTTCTGTGCTTCCCTTTCGGCTTCTTCCTCCTCGTCGCCCGCTATGAATGCTTCCAAGATTCGATTTCCTTCTTCAATGTCTTCAGGGGTCATCTTCAAGCCAAAAGAAGCCAGAAAATTGGGGCGGCCACCATAACTCTTGATAATCTGGGACTTGGTGAGAGGCATGTTGATTGAGAAGCTTTGGACGTAAAGTGAACGGATGGATGTGGTAAAGTCTTCGAGGGCAGGAGTAAGGCTGCACTTTGCGTAATTTGCGTATTGGAGGCCTTTCAATTTGTGAGATTTCCAGAGGGGTCTCGTGATGACATAAGGCTATGGAATTACCTTTTTAGGTAGTAGTTTGGTTGGTAATTAGTCTGGTTGAAACGACTAATAATGACAGCAAGTAGGCTAATAAGGACATAATATTGTGCTAAGTAGAGTAGATTGGCACATTTGCTCATCGACTTTATTGGGTTGAGACACCGATGTGCATGCATATTGTTAAGAAACAGGGGTGGAACAATAGAGCAATAGCATTTATGCATGATATGTAAAAGGTTCTCACGAGGTCTCCGGAAACATACATACTAAGCCTAGAAACAAACGTCGTAGTCTATTTATGACCCGTTAAAGGCAAAAAAAAGTGAATATGGTCACGGTGAGACTTGAACTCACAACCCTGGACTTAACCTTTGAAACAACCTTTTTTGGCTGAGCAAATATTAGATCCATGCTCTGCCGATTGAGCCACGCGACCTGTTTGACGAATGTCGAGGGGATTTGATAATATTGGGGTGATTTTGAAATTAGGCTTGATGCTGAACTGTTTAGGAAATGAGTCTGTGGCTTTTGGGAAGACCCTACATAAGATTAATCCTATGCCTACTCAGTATGCATTGAGCTACTCAATGGACCTATAACTAGAGAGCAAAGCTGGAGGTCAAGGTAAATAGGACAAACGTAGTCGGGTTGCACAAGCCCTCGAGAGGGCAAACGTATAGGTACGTAGAGTGGGAGTTAATGATCATTATAGTAGAGCTATTTCATATTCCCTCTGCCAATGACTATTCAAGAGTAATAATCTGAGAACAACCCATGTGCACGAAATATTTTTTAATTGTGGTGTATCATCTCGCTACTTGAAGGATCTAAAAACATTAGAAACCATCCTCATGGCATATCAAGGGCGGACTTTACGTACCAAAACACATCAGATACTCTCTTCCATCACCCTCTTGGTCTTGAGGGGCAACCAGCAGCAAGTCAGGCTCTAAATTGCCGTGGAAAGTCATTAGCTACTCGTGGTTTGCTTAAAAGCTTTTGTGGGACTTACTGTCGAATATTGTCCTTACTTTCTCTGTTGCTGAGTGCCTCTAGATTTGCTTTGTCCTGAGCATGAGTTCGATCCGGCGGAGTGGGCTGCTCGTAGTTTCAGTAATTGAAAATAGTTCATAAGTAGGGTGAATGCGGTGGGAGGGAAAATAAATAGGCAGAGAAGAAAGCATTAGGTTGGAACTTGAAGTAGTGAAGAAGTGAGGCAGAGAGAGCAGGCATTGTCACTCAAAAGAGAATAGATCTGTAGCTGATCATACCTTGCTGGGAGCTCTTTGCATCTGCTTGACGGAACGCGTCCAAGATTTTATTTCCCTTTGCAATACCGCTGGGGTTCATATTCAAGCCGTATGAAGCCTGGAAGTTAGGACGGCTGCCCCAACCGTCCTTAACCATCTTGTAGTTGCTGTCACCCTGAGACATGTTGTGAAGTCTTTGTAGGTAAAAGGAGATGGATTAAGCCTGATTGTAGGGGGGGTGAGATGTGGAATTCGTGCAGTTTGCTTGAGGGAAGTGTTTGAGAGGAGGGAGAAGAGCAGAGAGGGTGGGAATTGATGTAGACTTTCCTAGGGAGCTCGAGGTTACTACTAAGTAGGCACCTACCGCCAATTTCGAGCTGCCCACTATCTTCCTTGTGAATACCTGTTTTGGTGGTCCAAGTCGCCACCAGAATCCCTCTTTGTGAATTGTAGTAACTACCGCTTTCGGTAACCCCTTCCATCACCCGAATATATATATATAATCAGGCCCAGAACTTAGATTAATTACAACAACACTTCAATCAAATAACCATGGAGCTCGAGTATAACCAAAACGCATAGATAATTACCTGGCACTTAGCCTAGCATAGCGCGAGCACGACTTGATAGTCTGGTTACAACTTGATAACAATAGCTTAGGGTAGTACGATCAATCGAATTGTGGTCAAATTTTCTATCTTCCGCTAGGAGTACATAAACCAGCTCGGCAACATGATATCGAGGTTGCGATAAGCCCCCACAAAAATTACCCTACAAAGGTCTAGCAACGGAGGTCTTATTAGATTATAGGAGCTGAGGATTCCAGGCTACCTCTATCGATATCCACCTTTCATTATACTCAGGCCGTCCCCCGGTCGGGATAATTTAAATTTGCTTCGCTCGTAGTGTAGCACTGTATACGTACATTCGTGCAGGGCTACCTACCCAACATGCTGTTCCCCGAACTCGACTTCAGAAGGGCAGTGTTAAGTTGCAATTAATAAAAGCAATGCCCGGTGCAGCGTATTGGACCTACAAAATACTACACAGCCACAATATCCTGCGGACTATTGAGGCAGGGTCCGCGGGCACTGTTCAAGGGTGTAGTCTGGGTTGAATAGTTCATACCAGAATTCTGCCTTCTCTCCTGCTACTGCTTCTTTGCCGCACTTTCTTCTGCCATGAGATCAGGGCTGTTATCCAGGCCACTTGACTCAGCTTCCTTTGCAGCTTATTGTTTCAAATATGGATATTCATGCTGGCTTCGAGCCTATCTTAATCCTGGCTTTCCTTGAGCGGGAGATCTTGAGAGCCTGTTCACGGATACCATAGTTAGTTGGCCAGTCTACAGGATATCGTACTATATGCAAGTGTTAGATAGTTTACCTTGCTCCCCGAGCTCTTCATTTGGAATCTATAACTCAGAAATTGAAGTTCTTAAGATCTCATTTCCTTCTTCAAGATCACCAGCTGCATGGTCAACCGGTAGGGCCCCTGAAAAACTGCGCGGGTACCCCAACAGGCTTTAACAATCCTGTATTTGCTGTCAGGCATAGAGGTACCTCGGGAATATATTGATATCCTCGTATGAGACTTTCTGTCATCTTGGAGTGCTGAAACTACTAAGTACTTGTAGGAGTAGACCGAAATTTATAGAATTAATAGGAGCTACTTGTTGTAGTGCAAGGCTAGGAGTTAGTCAAGGATGTAGTACGGAAGCCATGCCTCGCGCTAATCTGGTTCCTGTTGAAGATTGCTGGTTACAGCTAGCAGGCTTGTTGTCATAGCCTTCATTACCTTTATTACCTTTCCCGCCCCTGGTCCCCCTTATAGTTCGGTCTAAATTGACCCCACTGGCCTGTCGGAAACCCTGTATCTACTCACAACTGCACACAGCGTATCTATATCTACACACAACATTGCGAATGTACCAAGGCAATCTGTTCCCCCTACTTTACATACTATTTGCAAGCATATTTATACCTACCAGCTATAGCCTGTTAATTACACACCATCCAAAATAGAAGTCGACCACTCGAGTCTGCTACTAGAGCGCCACTTAGTCTTACTGCCACCAGGTTAAAATTAAACCATCGAAAACGTCACTAGCCTCACTCACTCAGGAGCTAGCTCTGAAAGTAGGCAGGTGGGAGTATTTGTCTAGAAGCACGAGGTGAAGATCTGAGCAAGGTTCTATACCAGTAGTGTTTTTATAGCTACTAAAATATGTAACAGGAGCTGCAGAATACGGCCCAGAAGCATTATAGAAGGGCAACCTCTACGTTGCTGAAAGCCAGAACGCGTTGGTGGTAGTCTGGTTACTGCGTGGCGCATCAAGTGAGGGTGATTGGGTAACCCTGTTACTCTTGTCGGCCTTGAATTTTGTCTGAAGGTTTCCGGTGATGAAAGAGTGAGGGTGCTATGGCTCCGCTTCTTTCACTCTTGATCAAGTAATCTGAGTCTAAGAGGTGAAATTCTGGTAATCAATGACATTATACCCTCAACCCACACATATACCCTGAATGAAGCAAGCCCCGTCCTCCAGTATGATCAATTGCCCGCACCTATGTCCTGGACAAATAGTTGGCACATCTCATAGTCACCCCCTCGCAATGACAGAGGTTAGTACAATCTTTGGTATTTTATCAGTCTATAGATATTCAAAACTCACATTTAATAATATTGGGGACATGGGCTCAATATATTAACTTTCTCAAAAATTCATCAAATAGGTTGCGTGGCTCAATTTGATCTAATAGCTACTCGACCTGTCAAAAGGTTGTTCGAAGTCCAGGGTTGTGGGTTCCAGCCCCACCGTGACCATATTGTCCCTTTTTTGCCTTTTCTTGAATGCATCCTTCCCCCATGAATACAATTGCAAATATAGCTTTTTCATAGCTTTATCTCGGAAAGAACCCAGTCAAGGCCGTGGTGATAGACGCTTACACAAAGTAGAGATACTTGGGTGCAAATAATCGCTAATCGATAAGCAAAGCTCAACTATCATAGTATATGGGCCCGGTATGCGGAGACAAGTGTGACCCAGGTAGTCATATTGACCTTACATCCAGTACTGAACCTGACTTATGCGTCTGTGACCCACAAGCTCGTAGAGGCTACCCAGAGATTCTCGGATTCAATGGTTCAGAGGTATCCAAGCACCTCGAATTCGAGAACTAGTTGACTTAGACTTACTCCTATATCCCTCCTCGTACGGGGGTTTCTGCGTTGCGAGGGTGCGATATGTATGCCCCATAAGTAGTATTAGTATGTGCATGCTTAGTCGTTGCTCTCTATCATTATCACTGCAGTCATCATCTTCGTCATCTTCGTCATCGTCATCGTCATCGCCATTGTCACCGTCATTGTCACCGTCATCATTATCATCATCATCATCACTAGTGCACTTTTACCATGAAGTTTACTATAACATATCACAACTCAACATGAAATATCTATGACTAAAGTTATTGCTACGCATACAAATAGCCTGATCTGCTCGTCCCATAGGAAAGTGCGAAGATGTCGTAATATATGAACTTATGGCATTGAGGTGGAGGTTGGGGTGTGTGCAAGAAGTCTAGGATATGGAAATCAGGCAGTGAGCCAGATGAAAGGCATGTATGATGATGGGAGTATACGGGAAGTTGTTCCCTTGCCCGCTGGGGGGTGATATCTGTAGCATGGTATTGTAGGAAGTGCTTTAGGGCTCCACTTACTTCCCCGTACGAGATACTCTCCTCTATTGTGTAGAATTAAACCCAGCAGCGAATTGAAACGTTAAGAGAATGCTAGTATAAGTTGGACCTATAGTATCATTCGAAAGTCGGCCCCTGAGCATCAGTCATTCGACGGTGGGTTGTTCTCGATGGCGAGGAATTGCTTTTTTTTTTCTAATAGACATTGAATATGTCAACAACTAGAGATCACTAGACTGAAAGCTGGCCGGACCGTCTACCCAATACAGCATCCACTTCCCAATATAGTTTTCTCATTCTTGGCATAGCCACGAGGTAGACTTGCATTACTAGTCTGGTTCGTGATCCAGACTACCTATGCGCCAGGCTCGAACGATAACGTTATCTCCCGAATTCCTGGACGTTAACACCGATTGCTTACTTATATATATATCCGAGGGTGACTTACAGTGCTGACCTTGGTGCTAACCAGGAAGCACAGACATTTCATCCTCGACCGTCCCAATTACTGAAAGTCCGGGAACTGGCCTTCGGATGCACAGGCTTGGCGTACACAATGCTGCTAAAAATACTTCTCGGAAATTTGTGCAGGGGGAGAACTCGTATTAGGGGTGCATGTACAACATATCCGATAGTGGAGGTGCTTATGTTTGACGCCGTGGGGTGGGTTTCCGGAGCAAAAGACCTTTGGGCTCTAAGGGCCGAGGCATGAGTGAGGAAAAGAACTGTGGACATCAGATGGCAATTAGTTGATGCAGCGACAGTGGAACTGTACAATAGCCGTCCCATTTCGGCTCGCCATTTCGCAATGTCGATTGACCGATCCCTGCACCAATCGAGCACAATATGCATCACTAATAGTCGTAGAAACAGATGAAGCCAAGCAATCACATATTCCTTTGTGTTGACGGTGAAATAACCATGAATTCTAACGGATGACCTTTTGTCTTTCCACCAAAAAGTTTCATACCTATCTTATGTTGATTGGGTACCACTTTCGTTCGCCTATTGATTATTGATGCATGTTCTCGCTTACCTGCCGCATGCGGTGAGAAGTCTTATCTCAACTTTACAAGAGTCCTTACATCAATGTATTCCCGCATCCTTTGGCGAACTAAATAAGACCCTGTTAAGTTCTCCTAAAAGTCATGAGAATCGACATAAACACAGGGGATTGGCTACAGATGCTGCAGCTGAACTCAAACAATTCAGGCGCAATTCAAAGATACCAGGATTCTTTATCAGTTTTCGAATTGGTCCATGCTGACATGGGCGTCTCTTTTGGGCATAGCTGCGCTCCTAGAGGCTAGCCATGCCTGAAAATGGGGAATAAGTGCCTGATTTGGCAGAGTGCTGCAGAGCTGCGCGTGGTAAGGTGACCTCTAACAGGGGGAGGCGAGATGACGCTGGATGGGTCAAAATTGTGATAGATTGCAATGAGGTGATTGCATAGCAGAGGTGCTGGGAGGATGCTGGACAATCTAATTTATACACCAAGGTGCAAGTGCAAGCTCGGTAGGTTTACCGGTATTCCCTATGATTATATGTTGTATAGGCAGTGCCACAGGAGTACGGGTATTCTCGATTCGACTTGAATGAATAAACGCACAGTATAGGTAGGAATGGTATCTGTTTAATAAAGTATTCATACCCCTGGGCACGACGCGTAGAATGTTCTATACCTGATCATTAGTCTGGGCTGCCTAATCATGTCGCAGTGGGTTGATTTAGACATCTCATGATCAAACTGCTTTCCCCGCAGCGCTAGGTTTCTGGGAGCTGCCGGTGGTCGCTGGATTCCGTCGTTATTGAGGAGCGACTCGGAAGAAAAAGCTTAATCTTCGCGGTGCGCTTCCGATTTTTTTTTTACTGTGCTCTACTTAGGACTGACTGCTCACCAGACTACTTTTGCTATTTTTTTCAATCTTCGGTAGTTGTTTGACATTTGACGTTCGTCGCCAATCCTGTCCCGACACCGCTTGTCCTCACCTATTCACCAACCCTCACGACAGTCTCACCTCGGTCTTACCTCAGTCTCAGCCTCGATACAGCTTTGAAGATTCGACAGGAAAACAATATACTTGGCAACCATTACCTAGACACCGACTTATTGTGAATCTATATAGGTCCAACAAACTTCCCTACCACCGGTACTTTCTAAGCGCTTTTGCCTCCCAATCATCTCCACCACTCAACGCAGCTTCAGCAAGCAGAGATCGACAGATCGCCACAACACAGTTGAAGATTTGCAAAATACGAAATCTCCTTTTTATTGCGGCTTGGACCAGTATTGTCCGCGAGAAGCAGATTCTGCAGCTGGGGGCGACCTTAAGACACCCTACAGATCTGACTGGTGCAGCTCAATCGGAGTTGTTGGCCGATTTTTCAAGCGAGACCATAGAGCTTGACAACGGCCATCCACGAACCGACTCGTTGGCAGACTCCAGCCGTTGCATCTGCATTACTTGGTGTTACTCTACGGTCCAACCAGACTCGGTGTTACGGTGTGCTGGAAGAGCTAGTTGTACGTACATACATACACTTTATATCAACTCTGGTTAGCATCTGCACGTCCCAAATTTTCGTCCGCGCAAAGGTGCATTGGCCAGGTGTACATTCGTTGCTAACTCAGCCCAAACATAGAAACGTGACCAGGAAGCCGGTATTTTTTTCTCATAAGCACCTAGTCGAATAGACACCCCAAATTCAGGATACACATCCATCGAACCCGAGAGGAATCTAAGCCGGGCTCTGCCGCTCTGATCAAGTCCCTGTTCAAATTGCCCAAGCTCGCTATATAATCTTGATCGGCTGTGGCTTGATTGAGAGTAGCAGTGCAGGCACCCGTTGCAACAGCCTGCTTTTGACCGCGGCTTGGGGAATTGTTGAAATTATAAATTTAATCAACTGTACTGAATTGCGGGAGTGGGTAACAGCAGCAAACAGGAGCAGCTGCACAGGGCAACAAACAGCCCGCAAACGTTGAGAAGTCTCGGAAGCTTGAAAACGTTGAAGGGATTAGATTAAGAGCTGCAACTGCTACCACTTTGTAGGACCGGACACCAGGGGAAGCGCCTCAGTGTGGTCTGGGAAGAGCGGAATTAATTAGTGGAAACGTGGTTGTTCGTTGATTGAGTTCGTCAGTGAGGCAGCAAGAAAACTTATACAAGTCCGAATATTCACGCCCCCGAGTATAATAACCTTTTTGAGATTTGTCAGGTCGTAGGTATTCATTGGTGTAAGTTCCAAGCCCCATTCTTGGTATTCTTTACTTCCAAGTACCTTGCAGCAGAGAGTGGGAAATGCAAGACATGCATACCTGTGTCGGTGGAGTGTGGCACATATACATGTGTACCAAGTACTTAAGCTGGCAGCCGTAGCCATGCGCCCACCTCTATAATTATCTTCTCCTGTTTGTTACTTTTTTTCTATAATCGTGGTGCACCTGTTGAACGGGAATTGTTGGCCCTCGAATCTCCTTCATTATTATCTCACATTCGCGATTTATCACCAGACTATATTTTATCTCGTTTTGTTATTTACCTGTGTAGCACATCAAGGGAATCAAAGATGCTGACCAGATTGTTTACTCCGGCGGCTAACAGGGAACCTGCCCAGCAGTATTTCACCTCCGACGAAATTATGAATTCGATATTATCGAGCCCAGATTTAGTACTATCCCCTGGCGAAAGGACGAGAAGCCGCTCGCGAGGTAGACTCGTCAAGAAGAACAAACCATCACCCACAAGCACTACTCGTCCGAAAACGGCGACGGGCCCGGGAACTGTGGGCACATATACATCATCTAGACCAAGTACCTCAACGAGCGAATATGTCACTGCAAATTCGTCTGCAACATCCTTGAACACTACACCATATACAAAGGAGCCGCTGCCATTACCAAAGATATCAGATTTTGGGCGCCGCTCATTGACGGGGAAGAGACAGGGGGCAGATAACGGGCCCCTTCCACCTCCTATCAAGATTACCCCGCTCGGTCAGGCTGTCGGGGGACCATTTCCGCCAACACCGCCAGGCAGCTACTCAGGTTCGTCAGGAGGGGAATTGACGGCTGCCTTATTGCCTACGAGCAGGACCGGAAGAAGCCCTAGTAGGGAAAATATCAGCCCTCCATTTGTGCGTGAGGAGAAGGAAACAGTGACAAGACCGTCTTCAGCGGGTAGTCTTTTTGGAAGAAGGAAGTCGAAGGAGAGAGTGCCAAAGGAAAGGGATACGAGCACTTTCTTCGGAAGGGATGGTGAGTTGGGTGATATTGGAGTACAGCCGGATGTGCCATCGCGAAGTTTCTTCCGGGGAAGGTCACATAGTAGATCAGTGAGCCACTCGGTTGGTAGGAGCAACGTAGCGCCTAATGGAGGGATCTTGGTGAATTCACCACCTGCAGCTGCAATTCTGGCGATACCACCCACACCGGAAATGGAAGCGAGACACCCCGCGCATAGGATACCACCACCACCAGGCACAGTGGCTACCACCACTATTACCACGACAACGACGCATTACCATCTTACGGGGCAAACAGTCGAGGAAAAACATCAGAGTTTCCTGCCACCACTTCACCTTCCGCAGCTAGAACTAACTTTCGACGGGAGTAGCTTCCCATCCTCTAGGCGTCCCATTTCGTCAGCACCAGCATTGTCGAGTCCTGAGCGGAGGAATAGTGAAATGGGAGGTTACAGAGGGAGCGACAGCGGCAGCAGTAATAGCAGCAAGGAGGAGCTGGATAGTGGGCCAAGTAGTAGCAATAGCTCGCGACAGATATTGCAAGAATCTAAGAGCGACAAGAGGCCCAAGGGACCAATCAAACCTGCACCCCTGTTTTCCGGGACGAATAGGGAAAAGAGGGGCGGACCACCAATAAGCTTTTACAATTCATCTCAGGAGTTGTACCATCCTCATCTAAGGCAGGAGAAGACCTCTCCTGTCGGTTCAGGAGCTCATGGCGAAAGGATTTCGGAGAATGGTCCCGAGCCAAGAGCGGCAGAGCTAAGTGGTGCTCCGCCCACCCCTATGAGGTCATTAACGAGGGGAGGGTATGGCGGAAAAGTAACGGACAGGAGGCGAAGCTATAGTGAGAATGGGAGGGCTAGGGATACTCAGAGAATGGACGTGGAAGAAGTTTTCAGAGACATTGAAGCTACGAAGAATGGGGGGAAAGGTAGGGAGAATAGAGGGAGTGGTTTTGTAACTATTGGGGGAGGCGAGAGTATAGCCTCGTCTAATCGAAGTTCAAAGCAGGATGAACTATTTATTGAATTGGAAAAGCGAGTTGATATGGGTAAGGGGAAGGAGAAGGACAAGGACAAGGAGAAGGGGAGGGAGAAAGAAAAGGAAAAGGAAAAGGAAAAGGAGAAGGAAAAGGAGAAGGAGAAGGAGCAGGAAAAGGAGCAGGAAAAGGAGGAGATGGAGAAGAATAAGGAGAGGGAGAAGGCAGCCGAAGCTCTAAAATCGGCAGAAACGTCTCCAGCATCACCAACACTCCCGAAACCACAAAGCGAGGTTTCTGTTGGGGGTAAGGAACCAGAAGTCGTTACACAGATTGAACCAGGCTTTGTCTTCCCGTTCGCTCAAGCTGTGACTGTGGATGAACCAGTGCAGCTGTTATCGACTAACCACCCAAGTGTCTACAGGACGCAGTCTAATCCGCTTACCCCAGCGTCTGTTGACATGGCCATCAATGAAGCGTATCGCCCAAGCCCCGAAATGCGTGCTTTACATGAAGAAGTGGCACGACCTAAGACTGCACCTACAGGAACGGCTTCTAAACCTCGAGGACTTGGTATTGGGAGAGAAACCGATAATGGCTTTGTTGGTGGATGGAAGCTCGACAGTATGCGCAAGTTTAACCCTGATAGCACAAAACCTGCGGCTGCATCGCTTTCAATACATACCCAAACATCATTAACAAGCTCGAATCTTTCGTCTAGTGCTATCACTCTTCTAGGAAGCGCCGACGTCCCGAATGTGGGACATAGTAGGAAGTTTTCATACCAGACAATTGAGGGAATGGCTCTGGTTGAAGAAGGAAAAATGGGGGGTGGGAAGGAGGTAAAACTCGCAGATTTACTAGTTGTGGAGAAGGATGGGCAGCAGAAACAAAAGCAGGAGCCGGGTGATAGACCACAGTACATCCCTTTCAGGCCAGTCACAATAATTGAGCCGAAGACTTCTGCACCTCCAGGAGCTAGCGCTGAGGTGATAGTGTTAGTGGATGGAAGTACGCCTCCGGTATTGGTGGGAAGCTCGCCTGGAAAACCAAGAAGTAGAGCGGAGAGTCCGCATTGGGAACCAATGGTACCAGTTGACAGGAGTAAGAACAAGCAGGAGGAAAAGGATGAAAAGCGGAAGAGCAAGAGGCGGTGGTTTGGGTCGCATCGAAAGAGCAAAGACGTGGAAGGGGGTAATAAAAATCGGGACTCAGGATTGGGGTCAGGATTGTCGAATGCGAGTAGCAGTTCAAGATCTTCCAAGGGATCCTCAAAGACTGGAGGGGCGCAGCAACCGATCCCACCTTCAACATCGGGTTCCGATGAGTCAATGACCCCCCCTGGCTCTTCAGCTAGCAATACCAGCTCTATTCTCAGCGGTAAAACAGGGAATGCGCCAGAGCTAACACGAGGAGTTGCTGAATTCCCTTACACAAGCAAGAAGGTGGCCGTGGTGGCTACTACAGCACATCCAGCAGGCCCACCACATCCCCTTGGCCGCCCGTCCACCTCAGGACAGTTCCCCCTTCCCGCTGGTACCCCCGTCACTGCAATAGCCACATCCTCCCGGGGCCGTGCAAGGACACGGGAAAGCGGACTGAGATATGAAGTCCGTGGGGGGACGAGCCCCGTGACTACCGAGAGCAACAAAGAAGCAGAAGGAAGCATGACCAGTCTCATAGCAAAGGGAAAGTCACCAGCTCCTCAACACAGCAGAAATCCATCCTCACCTTCGGTCAGTCGCCCAGGAAGTTCAGGGGCGGGGTCTGGTCCGAAGCCGTTAGGCAAGTTGTTTGTGGTGTGCTGTAATTGCGAGTATTGGCATGACTTACCGAGTCAGATGTATTATGAGATGCATGAGATGGGATGCAGTGTGAATTGTGTGTACTGTCTGCATAAGATGGAAGTGAAGTGCTGCAGTGGGTATAGCTGTGCGGTTTATGTCTTGGAGAAACATCATGGGAAGTAGTTCGGGGATGGTGCTTACATTTTTTCCTTCTAAAGGAGATTTATTTCAAGGGAGAAGCGGTAGGATTGAATGAAGGGTGGGCAGTGGGTGCCTTATTGTTTTACTCCTTGATTTTTCCGGTAAATTTCTTGCTTTGTGTATTTTAGTTCCTTTATCGGTTTTTCCGGCAGGTCTCTCACTACTTGGTTCCTTAATGTGCTTTTGACGGGAGTTTAGGTCGGTTTTACAAGGGAACGCTAGAAGCATGGGGAATATTGGCGGCACCATGGATGATAATCCTAACAAGTAGCGTATTTCCTTAATGAATAAAAACTATTCGCTTACAACCCACGGCGAAGCGAGGTCCTCGTATCTGTACTGGCAGTGAAGATTGAAGTCTAAGGAAAAGTTGCTTTGGTTGCTCGGTGCGTGGAGTTGTGCTAGCTTGTAGTTCCAGGAGTATGTAAGGGGCACATCACCAAATGTGAAACAGTTGTTCTTGTATGATTTAGTTCCTCCAAACGAGGTCTCGGCAACCCTGGACTGACCGTACAATTATAGGTATGTTGGGTAAGAGAACATAGAAATAGTGTCTACATAACGTATCCAAAGAGAAATAACTAGAGCTCATTCAACAAGCGGAGCCTCCCCAAACGGGGAGAATATCACACCATAAAGCTTCCTGTGATAACTTCTGGCCCCCTGAAATTGGAATGAATTGAGGGTAATTGCTAATACTTTCCTGTTAGTATAGGTAAAGAATATTGAAACCTAGATTCTATTGGTTCCCGTACCTATGATCCTATAACTTAATTGAAGGCTTTTATTAATTTATGGGACTAAAGCGTTAGCAAATGATTAAAAGAAGGGAGCTCCCTTGAGAAACAATCAAAGCTGGATTGACTACTGTGATACGTAGAGTTGTGAACAATACGGGATGGTCCTCCCTTACTACAGAGAATAGATGTACATACATTTGAGGATATGGAAGACTTCACTCTGTTTTCATAGATGGCAATGGAGGGGTTTTTTGCAGGACTCCACCCTAAGCAATCTCCGCACGAGATGGAGTAAGAATGGAAACTGATGTCTGTATTGATATCCACAGAATGGCGATTTCAAGGGTGCGTACCACGCGCACGTGGATATCTTTGTTTCACTATAGAGGGGCTTTTGTAGATTTCTTTGGGAAAGGGAGACGAGAGGGGGAAAAGCCCTCAGGGGAGGTAAGCCCATAAGTACTATTTGGGTAGTCTGGTTGCAGCTAGCATAGTAGTATGAATCGGAATTACCTAAGTAGATGTATATGAATTACTACGAATACACTTGCTTGTAACCTGAAATTACTATATCATTCCTGCCAACTGGAAAGCTGGCTTGACAAAGTGGTTAATTGACTTGGGTTTGATTCCTGGAGTAATCCAAAAGGCCGCTCTAATCCGCCCAGCTGATGGCTGCCTTGTTGCATTTTCCATTTCCTGGAAATAACGGGTTTCCTTGATGACCCCTGACTTCATCTGCTTTCTTCTTCTAGATCCAGAGACTCTAAGATAAAGTATGAGACTAAGGCAAGGTGGTGAAGCTGTAACCCGAGCTCACCTGTCCTTGACTTACCCTGAATCACTAGTTATCACGTGGCATGCAATTTTGTGGCCGATACCAGACACTAAACCCCAAAAAGGCAGAAGTGGACTAGAACGACATGTGGGCAAAAGTACTTGAACAAAGAGTTCCGAGTATAGTATTCCTACAGTTTATACATGTAGCAATTGCACCCTGTCATACATCATAGATACTATACATATATATAAATATTACAACCAACTGCTATTGAGCAACAGATCGGTATCTCGAGCTCCAGCTACTTGCTAACCAGGGCATTTTCGTAGGATACCTCACGACCTGTCTCATAATGCCTTGCAGAGCTCTAGGCTCAAAAGTTAGCATGCAGTCCGTCACCGGAATAGTCACCGAGAGGAGGGGCGCTCAGGGGATTGATCAAAGTTCGCCGATTAGGGTAGGCATGCAGATGAATTCTTCTTGCGCCGAACACCCGGTTAGGAAGACTCGGCAGTATGTGGGGTGGGTTCTCTGGTCAGCTACACTCGTCTAAGAATTTATAGGTAATATCCTAGCTATAGCCATTCGGAAGGCATCCTCGACAATGTGATTTTTAGGGAGCCTGGGCACCCTGTCGATCATAGTCCCTGCTCTCCCTCATGAAACGATAGCAATGAACCGAATAAAATAGTTATGTTCTTACTAGAATGCCTTGCCGAGTTCAAGGACCGGAAAAACCTCGACTACTGGTGGAGTTAGTCTGGCTGGAGCTTACAACCCCAGTGATATACATATATAGCTTGTATAGGCATTTCACAAGCTTCCTTATTTAAGAGTACTTATATATAGAAATATTGCAAATCAGGGCATAGAGGGGTGGTGTAACGACAAGGTAGGAGGAAGCGACCGACCATATATTTTGACTTCAAATCACCAATTTCGAGCTTGGTTCTCAACAAATAGGTGATAACGGAGGTTGATGTCAAGAGGGACGTATACTCTGAGCATGGTAAGAAAAGAGGGTCAGGTTGGGTAGGGGCATGAATTATACTCATGGTGAGCACGGGATAGGGCAGAGCTGGCGGGTGCACTCTTTGAGGCAATTTGAATCCTGGGCAGTGCGTGAGCATCTTTCAAGCAAGTCTGAGCTCTACAGCTGCACAAGCCCAGCCCAAGTAGACATAGTTAAAAAAAAGCATGTATCTTCCGAGCATGACCTAATATCTGGAGGTAACCACCTGCACACCAACCATCTTGAGTTCTTATTTGGCTGTTTCACACACATGTTTCAGCCTAAACAACCCCAACATCCCAGGAAGATAATATATATGGGTAGCAATATAGAACTAGATTTCTATACTTAAAAGTATCGTTACAAAAGAAATCTTGACCAGTTCATAGAACTAGCTGTCGCTGTGTGCTGATATATTGATACACCGTCTCGTTATGTAATTGCTATGGTGGCCGGTGGGGTATTGGTGATAGAATTTAAGGCACTTATGTCGCAATACAAGAATCCATGAGCTGGCCAAACTGCCCAGGTCGCTGGGCTTCTGCACGACTATCGTGTACCATAGGAGGGCATGGGAAGAATTACATGCAGGATACAGCCAAAAAATAGTATGCATAAAATTGTGCGCATACCATGGAGCATACGGATACCCTGACCTACTACATACTGTAGATTGAATTTGGAAACCTGAGTCGTTACACTCACTAAACAGGACTACGTAAAGACATTAAGGCATCTGGCCAAATCTGGTTAGTATTCAAGTGTGGTGCCGCCGTGATCCGTTGTTATTCTAACAGCTGCTTGCCGGCATAGAATGTACAGTACATGCTGTACAACTATACAAGTTTTTGCAATTTGGGATAACGGAACTCGATATAATAGTCTGGTTGGCACTCGATATAGAGGATCCCGTTCTATTCCGAACGAGTCTGGGCGCTGCCTACAGCTCAGCACCGGCATTTCTCGAATATAACCGCTACCGCACCGAATAGTTCTCTCACACTCAGCAGGGGTACTTTCCATACAAAACAATTTTGCTGTACTGGACGGAGGAGGTAATAGACGTTAAAAACTCTCTACATTGGTCTATTCTTGACTGTGCTTTTTGTGGTAGCTGAGAGGAGATGCGATATATATTAGTCTCGACCCTACCTACCAATATTGGGTATGGTTCCATTTAGAAATACCGGTCACTTGCTATACTGTACAGATGGAATTTGATATTCGTTATAGCAAGGTCCAGGTGTAACAATAGATATCTGCGATAGTGTGTTGATCGTCATATCCATAAGGCTATTCGTACCCATCCTTTCTCGTTTTAAAAATGTATTCTTTGTTTACTGGGATGATTATGTCGATATTGCAAGGTTGGCTGTCATTCATTCAATTACCGGTATTGCCCCGGTGAAACTTGAGAGGGGAAGTCTGTATCACCAAAATCCCGATGCATTACATGTCCGTTACACGGAATATAACCAATCACAAAACCTCACCAACTCACATGGGTGAAGTGGGCAAAAGGCACTATTGGCTTTCAAAAATACAAGATGAATACTGACCCCATAGGCTAGTAGATATTAAAAACTAGCAAGATACACAAAACGGAATTTAGACAATATATATGGGTGTTTTGCTATTTGGTCCAGAACACACAATATAAGCTAAGTCACGAGCCTCTCAAACAATAGGGGGGGCTATTACGCCCTAGATTCACCCCAATTCCCCAATTCCCACCACAAATGTAGAAATTTCTCTTAGACAAGTTTGCCTAGAAACTCAACCTTCCGCAACTACCTACACCCTGGTGGAATTCATGGTAGTATATGCTAGATGCTACACTGCCTCTGTACTATAGTAGTTGACAACTGTATTAGAGATCTGCCAGCTTGAACCCCAAATGAATTCTAAACAGGCCTCAGGTAACTAAACTAGCGATTAAGGTTTACGCTGGCGTTAAGTGACAACATGCAGTTCTCAAGATAAGTGGGACTTTTATTTAACCTGGATATCTCACCAAATAGAGGCGGTAACATGACCTAATTGTTGACACCGTCACAACTAGAGAGCACTTGATTTATTCAACTACTGACTCATAAGGTAAAGTCGTAGACACGAACAGCTTAGGAACAGCGGATTACCCGTGACATCGGCTTAAACAAAGACTATTCGTCTGAACGTGGCATATGGGAATGATAGATGACGCCTGCACAATTGCCACGAGGAAAATTGAGATCCAGAGATACTCAGAGGATTCAGAGGATTCAGAGGATCCAGACGATGTCACTTATTGAGGATCTATGGAATCGTCTTTGAGCCTAGGTATATGGTTTCCAAGAAGAGAACGCTGGGCGACATGAGGATGGCTTTCTAGGAAACCTGAATGTCTTTCCGGCATGAAGCGGGTATCCTTCTGGGCTCTGATAAAGCCCCTGTGAATTGAGCACAAATTTGGGGTGCATAGCTTACAATTAAGCTTAAACAATAAAGTCCGCTAAGCTAGTAGTAATTAGTGGCATACTGTATGTGGCAACAGAATTGCAATCTCTTCACTATTGGTATTTTGGCTAGCTACCCATCCACACTAGTGAATTTCTCGGGTATGTAGCCGGTACCATGTCAGATTTCCAGATAATTAAAGCCGGGTCCATGCATGGTAAGGACAGGGGTTGTGACATAGGGCGTACTAGACATACCGCGAAGTAGGTATCGTAGGGCTGCGCTGCAGCCACATGCACAAGTCAACCTCAAAATACCTACTGGTGAATAATCTACATGGTAGGTAGGGAGGGGAAAAAAGAGGATCTCAACAATAGATATTCGCTTGCTCAGAATGTATCTATCTATGCTCTAGTTGCTCCAGTTGCTTATACAGTCTAAATAGGCTGGTATCTCAATATCACCTGATGGACTTGAGATGCTAAGCTTTAGGTACGTGCTCTACCAGATCTTGTAGTTGGACTATGGCAGATTGGAGGTACTATTAGAAGATTCCATCTTAGATCATTTGAGTGTATGGAAGGTCCAGATCATGAGCTTACCCCCGGATACGCGTACCTGTTCTTTAGCCTCCCCATCGGATTTCGGTAGTATTAGCATTAGCGCTCGCTGTGAATAGAAATGCCTTAAAAACTGACATGGCCACTTGTTCGCCAGTTTTCGTGGCATAGCTTGGGGTACCATTACTCATATTCGAATATTCATGGTGAACCCAACACCTCAGGGCTTTGTTTCAGACTTTGACATGCGGAGATTTTACATCGAGAACAGCACTAAGCGAGTTGAGCAAAGTTCTCCCGCGGGGCCATACGTGAGGGAGCATGGGGGGGTGACTCGCAATTGTGATCTAGGGTACTATTTCATTGACGAGCGCCGCATAACCTTAGGTTGACCAGGCGTATCATAGAC
>Ga0307511_10002078_pt1 | contig 20966 bp, 17 predicted proteins | sample 13_EM_MG_FD_200266 | JGI IMG/M metagenome (GOLD analysis project Ga0307511, IMG submission 200266) | Populus trichocarpa ectomycorrhiza microbial communities from riparian zone in the Pacific Northwest, United States - 13_EM | ecosystem: Host-associated > Plants > Roots > Unclassified | place...
GGTGATCCCCGGCCGCGCCGTCCACGAGCTCCCGCACGATGTCCATGTGCCCCGCGTGTCTCGCCGTCTCCTCGATCAGGTCGACCAGCACCCAGCGCAGCGACACGGAGTGCTCGCGCCACACCGGTCGGCCGACCGCGTCCAGCGGCAGTTCCGTGATCACGCGGTCGGCGGCGGCGCGCGCACGGCCGTAGAAGGCGACGATCTGTTCGGTCGTCTCGTCCGGGGCGGCGCTCATGTCCTCGCCCTTGTACGGGTCGAACCACAGCGGCTCGACCTCGCGGCCGAAGCTCTCCACGAACCAGCCGTACTCCACTGACGCCAGATGCTTCACCAGCCCGAGCAGGCTCGTGCCCGAGGGTGTCATCGGGCGTCTGACCTGCTCCTCGTCAAGACCGTCCAGCTTCCACAGCACCGCGTCCCGGACCCGGTCCAGGCTCGCGCGCAGCGTCGCCTTCTCGTCACCGTGGTACGGCATGCCCACATCCCCGTCGTCGGTCATGCTTCGGAAATTAGCAGCGCCCACTGACACCGCCCTGCGACCATCGCCCCATGGGCAACAGCAGGAGCTTTGAGGATCTTGTCGCGGAAGGGGCCGCCGTCCCCACCGAGGGCTGGGACTTCTCGTGGTTCGAGGGGCGGGCCACCGAGGCACGTCCGTCGTGGGGATACGCGCGCACGGCCGGGGACCGGCTCACCTGGGCGAACACCGCCCTGGACGTCCAGACCGGGGGAGGGGAGGTCTTCGACTTCGCCCTGGGCCGGGCCGCCGTCCAGCCCCCGATGATGGTCGCCGCCACCGAGGGCTGGCCGCCGAACGTCGCCAAGGCCACGGCGCTGCTCCGCTCGCGCGGGGTCGTGGTGGTCGCGGCGGCCGAGGACGCCCCGCTGCCCTTCGCCGACGCCGCCTTCGACCTCGTCCTGAGCCGCCATCCGGTCCGCGCCCACTGGCCCGAGATCGCCCGCGTGCTGCGCCCCGGCGGGACCTACTTCGCCCAGCACGTGGGCCCCCGCAGCGCCGTCGAACTCGTCGAGCACTTCCTCGGCCCCCAGCCGGAGGACGTGAGCGGTGCCCGCGACCCCGAGCGCGAGCGGGCCGGCGCCGAGGCCGCGGGTCTTGAGGTCGTCGGCCTGCGGGCCGAGCGGCTGCGCATGGAGTTCCACGACATCGCGGCCGTCGTGCACTTCCTGCGCAAGGTGATCTGGATGGTCCCGGACTTCACGGTCGAGGCCTACGAGCCCCGACTCCGTTCCCTGCACGAGCAGATCGAGACCACGGGCCCGTTCGTGGCCCACAGCACCCGGCACCTCTTCGACGTACGCAAGCCGCTCGCGTGACGCCCGCCTGATTCAGGCATGCGGTCCGGAGGTCACCTTCCCGATCACCAACTCCGCCCGCGCCTCCAGCACTTCGCCCACCCGTTCCGCCCGCTCGTCCAACTCCCGTTCCTGGCGTGCCGAGAGCTTTCCCAGCGGCTCCACGGTGACGGTCGTACGCCGTCCTCGTCTGCGCTGGTGCCAGACCCCGGCCACCACCCCGTCGACCAGCAGCACGGGGTAGTTGCCGGCCTGCCCGCCCGCCAGCGCACGCCGGTACGCGGCACCCGGGAACAGCGTCTCGCGGGGCTGGGCGGCGATGACGTAGGCGTCGAAGTAGGGGAGAAGGCGTACACCTCGGACCGGTTCCTCGGGGAATGACGTGTCGCCCGCCGCCAGCCACGCGCGCGTGCCCTCGAAGTCGGCCTCCTCGATTCCGCCCTCGGCGGCGCAGGTCTCGAAGAGCGTCGTCGCCCAACCTCCGGGCGCCGCGAGCCATTTGGCGAAATCCGGTGGGGTCGCCGGACCGTAGGTGCGCAGATATCGCCGTACGAGGGTGCGCAGGGCCTCGGCCGTGGCGAGCGGGGTGAAGCGGGGCGGGCGGGTGTAGGTGACTTTGCGGCCGCGGTTCGGGCCGAAGCACAGGGCGCCGGACTGGCCGGCCCGGTGCAGGACCTGGCGCCAGCGCGGCCACAGGTCCTGGAAGGCCGGCATCACCCGGTCCCCGGCCCATGGACCGGTGCGGGCGACGACCGCCTCGTCGAGTTCGTCGATGGTCAGGGTCCGTCCGTCCAGGGCGTCGGCAATGGCCGCGACCACCTCGGTGGCCTGTGCGTCGGTGAGCCGGATGTCGGGGGCGAACCGGCCCGTGCCCGGGACCGCGGTCAACGCGGCGCTCCACAGCGGGAGTTCACGGGTGGGCAGCAGATGGACGGTCCCGCGCGGGCCGTGGGTCTTGAGCAGGGAGGCGGGTGAGCCGTCGGCCTGCCACAACGCCGTTCGCACGTCCGTCCGGGTCCGCCCGGCGGCCCGTACCCCCACCGACACCTCGGCCGCCGACAGCACCTGCGCGTGGGCGGCGAGCATCGACGCCACCACGTCGGCGACCGGTGTGCCGGTCCCGGCCGGGGTGTCCAGGAACTGCCGTTCGAGACGGCGGGCGCTCGCCCGCGCCCAAGTGATCTTCACAGTCATGGCGCGACGCTAGGGCCGAACTAGGTCACCAGACGTCCGCCACACGTCCACGCGGTTTCCGCATCGTTATCGAGATCGACTCGCGTACCGGCCAACTCGTCACGTAAGTTCAGACCAAGGTAATTCGCGTGAGCAAAGCTGCGCGGTCGGCACCGCGCGGTGGAGGGGGCTGCGCGGTGCCCCTGCCCCGTCAAGCGGACGTTCGCCTGCGGTGTCACCCCTGCGAGCGACACGCCGAGGGGTGGCGGAAAACCTCCACGCTCTCCTTGGAATCCGCTGTGAACCGGCCATGATCAGGGCTGGAATCAGGGCTTCCGGACCCCTCGACGCGTTGTCGGCCGACTCCGGAGAGTAGTTGTGGCACGCCGATGTACGCAGCATCACTTACGAAGGGTTATGGTGGAAACCCCCCCTCGGGCCGGTCCGTATCCCCCCCCACGGACCGGCCCGATTTTTTGTGCCCCGCGGTGACGACCCCCCGCGGGGGCCGGTGAGGGCCCGGGACCGACGCGCGCGCCGACCCCGTACCGCCCCCGTGCCGAACCGGGACCGACCTTCGTGCCGAACCGGGATGAGCCCAGACACCCCTTGGGGGAACCGGGCTCCGGCGGGGGTAGGCTTCGACGCCGGGGACTGCCATCCACGGAGGGGCTGACAACACGTGAACGTGCGCGACACCCTGCGCCGCCTGCTGGTCAGGTTCTACGCACGCAGGGTGGGAGGCCATCTCGACCACGCGTCGGTGCCCAAGCACATCGGCGTCATCATGGACGGCAACCGGCGCTGGGCGAAGGCCGCGGGTTCCACCACCGTCCAGGGGCACCGGGCCGGCGGCGACAAGATCGAGGAGTTCCTCGGCTGGTGCAGCGAGACGGACGTCGAGGTCGTCACCCTCTGGCTGCTGTCGACGGACAACTTCGACCGCCCGCAGGACGAACTCGGTCCGCTGCTCGGCATCATCGAGAACGTCGTCAGTTCCCTTGCCGCGGACGGCCGTTGGCGCGTCCACCACGTCGGCACCCTCGACCTGCTGCCGTCCGGGATGCAGTCCGTCCTCAAGGAGGCGGAGGAGTCCACCGCGCACATCGACGGGATACTCGTCAACGTCGCCATCGGCTACGGCGGCCGGCAGGAGATCGCCGACGCGGTCCGCTCGATGATCCTGGACGCCGCCGACAAGGGCACCTCGCTGGAGGAGCTCGCCGACCACGTGGACGTCGAACTCATCGGCAAGCACCTCTATACGGGCGATCAGCCCGACCCCGATCTGGTGATCCGTACCAGCGGAGAGCAGCGGCTGTCCGGATTCATGCTCTGGCAGACGGCCCACTCCGAGTACTACTTCTGCGAAGTCTTCTGGCCCGCCTTCCGCAAGGTCGACTTCCTGCGCGCGATGCGCGACTACGCGGCGCGACACCGACGTTACGGCGGATGACGGACAAGCTGCCGGGACTACCCCGTTTGGTGCACAAGTAACAAGGAGTTCACCAGGGCGTCGTCATATGCCGTGGCATGGCGGCGCATGTTCGAGGGCATAAGCCAAGCAGGTCGACGCCCGAACCACGGGTGTCGTATCTCAGCGGACGGCACGGGGCCGTCCGCCCGGGAGGCCCTTTGCACCAGTTCGACCGTGCGGTCAGTACGGACGAGACGGAGGGCCGGTCCTCGGCCCGCGCACTGCGGTCCGGACCGGTCCAGCTCCTCTCCGTCGCTCCCCGACCTCTTCCGAGGGGGTACGTCCTTCCGTGGTGACCAGCACAAAGCGCCGCCTGCCTGACCGGCGCACCTATGTTCTCGACACCAGCGTTCTGCTGGCCGACCCGAACGCACTGAACCGCTTCGACGAGCACGAAGTCGTGCTGCCGATCGTCGTGGTCACAGAGCTGGAGGCCAAGCGGCACCATCCCGAACTCGGCTACTTCGCCCGGCAGGCCCTGCGCCTGCTCGACGAGTTCCGGGTCCGGCACGGTCGCCTCGACGCCCCCATCCCGATCGGGGAACTCGGCGGCACCGTCAGGGTCGAGCTCAACCACTCGGACCCCAGCGTGCTGCCCAGCGGGTACCGCCTGGGGGACAACGACTCCCGCATCCTCGCGGTCGCCCGCAATCTGCAGGCCGAGGGGTACGACGTCACCGTCGTGTCGAAGGACCTTCCGCTCAGGATCAAGGCCTCGTCCGTCGGACTCCTCGCCGAGGAGTACCGCGCGGAACTGGCCATCACGGGCTCCTCCGGCTGGACCGGAATGTCCGAACTGACCCTGCCGGGCGAACAGGTGGACATCCTCTTCGAGGAAGGCCACGTCTACGTCCCGGAAGCGGCCGATCTGCCCGTGCACACCGGGCTGACCATCCAGTCCGAGCGCGGCAAGGCACTGGGCCGGGTCACCGCCGACGGCAACGTCCGGCTGGTGCGCGGCGACCGGGAGGCCTTCGGCATCAAGGGCCGCAGCGCGGAGCAGCGCATCGCGCTGGATCTGCTGCTCGACCCGGACGTCGGGATCCTGTCCATGGGAGGCCGGGCCGGCACCGGCAAGTCCGCGCTCGCGCTCTGCGCGGGCCTGGAGGCGGTCCTGGAGCGCCGCCAGCACAAGAAGGTCATGGTCTTCCGGCCGCTGTACGCGGTGGGCGGACAGGAACTGGGCTATCTGCCCGGCTCCGAGGCCGACAAGATGGGCCCCTGGGCCCAGGCGGTCTTCGACACGCTGTCCGCGGTCACCAGCCGCGAGGTCATCGAGGAGGTCACCGCCCGCGGGATGCTGGAGGTCCTGCCCCTCACCCACATCCGCGGACGCTCGCTGCACGACGCGTTCGTGATCGTGGACGAGGCGCAGTCCCTGGAGCGGAACGTCCTGCTGACCGTACTGTCCCGAATCGGTGCCAATTCAAGGGTGGTTCTCACCCACGACGTGGCCCAGCGGGACAACCTGAGGGTCGGTCGCTACGACGGAGTCGTCGCCGTGGTGGAGAAGCTGAAGGGCCACCCGCTCTTCGCGCATGTGACCCTCACGAGGTCCGAGAGGTCCCAGATCGCGGCGCTTGTGACCGAAATGCTGGAGGACGGCCAAATCTGAGGTAGTTGCAGGTCAGTTGGCGCCGCCCCGCAAAGCCAAGGAGCTTAGCGGGGCGGCGCTTTGGCGTCCTGCTGTTTCTCCAAATCCCCTGGGGCAAACGGGATGTGAGCTTTCACACGCAACTCAGAATTGCCACCCGGCGTCCGGTTACGGCAGAGTCTCACTCCTGTCAGGCCCCGCATACGACACACGTGTACCCCCAGCGGTACGCACCAACTTGAGCATCACAGCCAACTCCACAGCGAAGTCGTATGCCGCCCGCTTCTTCACGCGGCGCTCCCCTCGCGGGAGTTGCCCATCGGGCCCGTGCCTCCCGTGACCCCGTAGTTGGGAGGCCAGCGTTCAGGGGCACGATTGCGTCCGCCAGGGTCACCGAAGCGGACGATGCTGGAAGGAAACCGTGTGAGCCGGATTTCGGTCCGGGGATTCGCAGTGGCCTCGGCCACCGCGGTCACCGCCGTCGGAAGCGTCGTGGGCGTTGCCTCTGGCAGCGTCGCTCAGGCGCAGAACAATGACGCCGAGACGACGGCAGCCGACACCACGCTCCTGGCGGACATCCCCACGGGCCAGCAGGCCCAGGTGCAGACCGCCTCCTTGACGCAGCAGGCCGACGCCCAGGCGATCCAGGCCGACGCGAGCGCCAAGAAGGACGCCGAGGAGTCGGCCCGCCTGGCCGCCGCGAAGACCGCGGTCGCCAAGAAGGCAGCAGCCGAGAAGGCGGAGAAGGCTGCGAAGGAGCGCGCCGCGGCGAAGTCCGCGGCCAGCCGTTCGTCCTCCAGCTTCCCCGTGCAGAGCTCGTACACGGTCTCGCAGATCCAGGCCATGGCCGCCCAGATGGTGCCGAGCGGCCAGTTCCAGTGCTTCAGCAACATCGTGTCGCACGAGTCCGGCTGGAACTACCACGCCGTCAACGCCTCCTCCGGCGCCTACGGTCTCTTCCAGGCACTGCCCGCCTCCAAGTACTCCTCCGCGGGCTCCGACTGGCAGACCAACCCCGCCACCCAGATCAAGTGGGGCCTCAACTACATGGACAGCCGCTACGGCAGCCCGTGCGAGGCCTGGTCGTTCTGGCAGGCGAACAGCTGGTACTAGGTCGTACGCCCGTCCAGGGCCGCTCAACCTTCGAAGGCCCCTCCCCGTCATAGGGGGAGGGGCCTTCGCCCTGTACGGTCGGACACGCAACGGCTCCAAGGGGGAGTGGGGTGGGGACAGACGGGGGAAGAGGGCGGATCATGTCGCGAGTGCCAGGGTGGCTCGGTCGGCTCGGCAACGGGCTGAGCGAGATGGGGGAGCGCTTGGACGAGCGTCGTGCCGAGGTGGCGAAGGAACACAGCGACGCCGGGCCCGAGTTGCCGGCCGCCGACCCCGAACCCCCGGAGCCCGCCCCGGTACCCGTCACCATCGCCCGTGACCGCCCCGACCCCGCGCTCGCCGTGCCCTGGGGGGTACGGGTGGCCGCCGAGGCGGGCTGGCGGCTGCTGATCCTGGCCGGCACGGTCTGGGTGCTGATGCGGGTCATCAGCGCCGTACAACTGGTGGTCCTCGCCTTCGTCGCCGCGCTGCTGATCACGGCCCTGCTGCAGCCCACCGTCGCCCGCCTGATCCGCTACGGCTTCCCGCGCGGGGTGGCTACGGCCCTCACCGCGATCCTCGGCTTCGTCGTGATGGGCCTGATCGGCTGGTTCGTGACCTGGCAGGTCATGGCCAACATCGACAACCTCTCCGGCCAGGTCCAGAACGGCGTCGACGATCTGCGCAACTGGCTGCTCAAGGGCCCGTTCCACGTCACCGAGAAGCAGATCAACCAGATCGCGAAGAACCTCCGCGAGGCCATCGGCGCCAACACCGACCAGATCACCTCGGCCGGCCTGGAGGGCGTCCAGGTCATCGTCGAGGCCCTGACCGGCATCCTCCTGACGGTCTTCTCGACCCTCTTCCTCCTCTACGACGGCCCGCGCATCTGGCAGTGGACACTGAAGCTGGTGCCCGCGGCGGCCCGGCCGGCGATGGCGGGCGCGGGCCCGCGCGCCTGGCGCACACTCACGGCCTACGTCCGCGGCACGGTGATAGTCGCCCTGATCGACGCCATCTGTATCGGCATCGGCATCTACTTCCTCGGCGTACCGATGGCCGTGCCGCTCGCCGTCTTCATCTTCCTGTTCTCGTTCATCCCGTTGGTCGGCGCGGTGGCGTCCGGCGCGCTGGCGGTCGTCGTCGCGCTGGTCACCCAGGGCGTCGTCGTGGCCCTGTTCACCCTGGGCGTCGTCCTCGCCGTCCAGCAGATCGAGGGCCACATCCTCCAGCCCTTCATCCTCGGCCGCGCGGTCCGGGTCCACCCCCTCGCGGTGGTCCTGTCGGTCGCGGCGGGCGGCATGATCGCCGGCATCGGCGGAGCGGTGGTGGCAGTCCCGCTGGTGGCAGTCACCAACACGGTGGTCAGCTACCTGAAGGCCTACGCCCAGGGCACGGAGCCGCCCCCTAGGCAGTCACCGAAGCCGAGGGGGGCTACGGCGGTTTCATCGACGCCGGTCGACCCCCCACCGTCGGACCAGGCACCGTAACCGGGGGCTCCGCCCCCAGACTCCCGTTTCCCCCCACCCACCCGTTCACCGTTTCTTGAAAGGTTCACCATTAGGCTGACGGGAACTTGTCACCGACAGTGAGACCTGGCTCTCCTTGCACTTCCGGGACGCCGCCGCGATCGGCATGAGCCAGCCCGCCCTCTCCGGTGCCGTAGCCCCCCTGGAGGACACCCTCGGCGTCACCCTCCTGAAGCGCACCACCCGCAAGGTGCTGCTCTCGCCCGCCGGTGAGCGGCTCGCCGTACGGGCGAAAGCGGTGCTGGAGGAGGTCGGGGCGCTGCTGGCGGAGGCAGAGGCCGTGCGGGCCCCCTTCACCGGGGCGCTACGCCTCGGGGTGATCCCGACCGTCGCGCCGTATTCTCTCGGCGGGCGCAGCGGCATCCCGCGCGAGGCGCTGCGCGAGCTGCACCTGCTGCTCCTGGACGAGGGGCACTGTCTGCGCGACCAGGCCCTCGACATCTGCCGGGAGGCGGGCCGCGCGGATGCCCCGGTCACCACGACGGCCGCCGGACTCTCCACGCTCGTACAGCTCGTCGCCGGCGGGCTCGGGGTCACGCTGCTGCCGCGCACCGCCGTGCGGGTCGAGACCACCCGCAACGACCGACTCCTCGCCGGCTACTTCACCGAGCCCGCCCCGACCCGCCGGATCGCCCTCGCGATGCGCACCGGAGCCGCCCGCCGAGCCGAGTACCAGGAGCTGGCCGCCGCCCTCCGCGAGGCCCTGCGCCCGCTGCCCGTAAGGGTGTTGGGCACAGGCAACTGACCCGCCCCCGTTCGGTCAAATGAGCGTCGGACAAAGGAAATCGAACGGCGGGAATTCTCAACTTCCGTCACCCGCAGGCAGGTAGGAAGAACCCCGCCGGAATATGCGCTCGGACTGATACACCTTCACCCCTCAGCGCTACACGTCAGTTGCGTGTACGAAAAGCCTAGGGGAGTGATGTCGGGCATTCGGGATTCCCTCGGCCGGGTCGGTCACGACCTGCTCGCGGCGGCTCTTTCGGCCTGCGGGCGCGAGGAGTTCACCGGGGGACTGCGGGTGTCCGGCAGACCCGGCGGGATCTTCCATCTGCGCGGCGGGCTCGTCATCGCGGTGGAGAGCCCCGGCGCGCCCGGACCCGAGGCACTGCTGCTGCGCTCCGGCCGGATCAGCGGCGAGCAATGGGCCGAACTGGTACGGGAGTCGGGCGGCTCGCGCTGGCCGGTGGCCGGACTGATCGCCCACGGATACGCGGGCGCCGCCCAGTTGCGGATCGTCTGTGTACTGGCCCTGCATGACGCGGCCTTCGCGGTCGTCGCCGGAGACGTCGACAACTGCGAACGCGCCCCGGACGCAAGGCCGTTGGCCCCCGTCGGTATCGGTGAACCCCCGATCCGGCTGCTCCAGGACGGGGCCCGCAGACTCGCCGCGATCGCCGCGCTCCCGTATCCCGTACGGCCCGACCGGGAACGTCCCCGGGCCCCGGTCGGCGGTCTCGACGAGGCCGGACTCGGCATCCTGCAAAGGGAGTTGCTCACCCATGTCGACGGCCGCCGTACCGCCCGCGATCTCGCCTTCCGTACCGGGCGCGGGGTCTACCCGGTCACCGCCGAGGTCGCGCGGATGCTCGCCGAAGGGCTGCTGGAGTGCTCCGACACCCCGGTGCCGATCCCGGTCCGGGTGCCGCCCGAGGGGCCCGTCGTACGCCGTCGTGAACCGGCTCCCGCGCCCCCGCAACTCATCGCGCCCACCGCGCCCACCGCGCTGCCCCGCCGGAATCCGGGGGCCAGCGGCATCACCGAATCTCTCGTCCCCGAAAAGAGCGGGGCGGGCTGGAAAGGGTTCTTCCGCCTGCGGAACGGAACCTCGAAATGACCCTGACGACCAAATGCGATCAGTTTTAGGGGAGTTGAGTAAGTGGATCACAAAGCCCTGACATTGGAAATGCGCACACTGCGGGAACAGGTGACCGGAATCACCGACACCGCACTCACGGCGGCCGACGGACTGCTCATCGCGGCCGACACCGCCGACTCGATCGACCCGGAGGCCCTCGCCGCGCTCGCCGCGGCCGGCCTGGGCCTCGCCCGGCGCACGGCCGAGGCCACCGACCGCGGCACGCTGCGCCAGACGGTGACGTACGGCAGTCACGGCTGCGCCGCGACCTACGCCGTCGGCGACACCGCGCTGATGGTGGTGCTCGGCGACGAGGGGATGGACGTGGACCGGCTGCATCTGGCGGCCCGGCCGACGCTCGACCGGATCGAGTCGATCCTCACCGAGAAGGCACCAGAAGGAGTGTGAAGGGATGGCGACGAAGCGTATGACCCCAGGATTCTCCGACCAGGTGATGGGCCTGGTCAAAACCCTCCGGACCGATGCCCCCGACTGTGTGGCCTCGGGCGTGGTCGACATGTCCACCGGCATGCTGCTGTCGTACGAGACGATCGACAACCACCCGCCAGAGGTCCTCGACCTGCTGGCGGGTGCGACCCTCGACCTGTTCCAGGGCCGGACGGTCGTGATGATCGAGGACGTCTTCAAGGAGCGTCGCGGGATCACCAGTGACCATCACTTCTTCCAGGAGATTCTCGTCAACAGCGAGAACCTCACCCACCTGTTCGTGCGGATGACCGAGCAACAGGACGTCGTCGCCGTGGTGGTCTGCCGCAAGTCGGTGAACGTGGGCATGCTCTTCGCCCAAGTCCGGCGCGTGGTGCGGGAGTACGGACTCTGACGAGGGCGGGCGGACGGCTGCGGACTACTCCGTGCGCAGCCCGTCCGGCCGCATCATCCGCAGCAGCGGCGGCAGGCTGAGCAGGGTTACCGCCAGGACGACCGCCCCACCGATGCCGGTCATCATCAGCACGCTCGCCCAGTCGACGACCACCGGCGTGGCCGTCATCTTCAGCAGCACCGCGCCCAGGGTCAGCCCCACCGTCGAGGCCAGCGCCAGGCCCAGGCCGATCGGGATCGCCGTCTGCCACAGCACCGACAGGCTCAGTGTGCGCCGCCGGGTACCGAAGGCGACCAGCGCCGACAGCAGCTTCCTGCGCTCGCGCAACTGCTCCAGCTGCGACACCAGCAGGCTTGCCCCGATCAGGACGAGCACACAGGTCGCGCCGACCAGCAGTCCGGTGCGGATGGACGTGAACTGCGCCGACTGCCGGGTGGCCGCCAGGGTGAACACGTCCGCCAGCGGGTCGAGCTTCGCGGCGGTGTTGCGCACGTAGTCGGTCGCGTCCGGCACCGAGGTGTCGAGCGTGACGAACACCTGCTGGTTCAGGCTCTGCGCCGCGTTCGCGGGCAGCGCGCCCGAGGTGATCAGCAGACCGTCGCGGGCGTAGCCGGTCGGGTCCTTGCGGTGTGCCGCCGTCTTCAGGCCCGCGGGCACCTTCCAGGCCACCGTGTGGGCCGGTGACGAGTCGTACGACGGGTCGAAGAACACCGTCCTGCCCGCCTTGGCCGTCTGCGCCGTCTGGAGGGCGGCGTCGGTGCCGCCGCCGGTGATCCGGAAGATGTCGCCGTCGCGGCAGCCCGTCAGACGGGCCACCTCCTGCAGTTCGGCACAGCTGCCGACGGCGACTTCGAGTTCGCCGTTCGGGTTCTTGGCCCGGTCGCCGACCGAGGTGAGGGAGATGGGCGACGTACGCCGCACGCCCTCGGTCCGGGCGAGCCGGCCATTGGCCTGGGCCAGCGAGGTGCCGCCGTCGACGGAGACCTCGATCTGGGCCCGGTTCACGTCGTTGCCGGTCTCCTTGGTGTAGTCGCCCTCGACGCCGGCGAACAGCATCTGCAGCGCGATCGCACCGGCCACCGCGACCGCGATGCCGTTGACCATGCGGGCGGCCGTACCGCTGCTCAACTGGAGCCTGCGGACGGCGAGTTGCCAGGACACCGAGCCGGAGTTGAGCCGGGCCACCGTGGCCTCGACGATCCACGGCAGCAGGGCGGTGATGCCGACGAGCAGCAGGACCGTGCCGCCGATCACCAGCCACTGGTTGAAGTTCCCGTTGGTGTTGCCCTGGCCGATCATGGGGTAGAGCATCGCGAGGCCGACCAGCGGCATCAGCAGCCGCCACCACAGCCGCCGCCGCGGCGGCTTCGCCTTGCGGACCACTCCGAGCGGTTCGATGACGACCCCGCGCAGCGCGAACAGCGTCACCAGCACGGCCGCGGCCGGTACGGCGACGGCGACGGCCAGGGCGAGCAGCGGCGAGGGGTTGAGGTCGCTGGGGAACATGCTGATGTCCCGCACCTCGATCAGCGACGCCAACTGCCGCCCCGCCAGGAAGAATCCGGTGCCGAGGACGAGTCCGAGGAGCGCCCCCGCGAGCGCCTCGCCGCCCGCGATCCGGCGTGCCATCCGCCCGTCCGCGCCGACCAGGCGCAGCGCCGCGAGCCGCTGGTCCCGGCGGTCGCCGCCGAAGCGCACGGCCGCCGCGATGAACACGCCGACCGGCAGCAGCAGGACGACGAAGACGATCAGGATCAGCAGCAGCAGGATCGGGTCGAGCTTGTCCGGCGTGCTGTTGGGGGAGGGCCCGAAGTAGTTGATGCGCTCGACGTTGCTGCCGGACTGGTGCTGCAGGAGGTCCTTGCCGCCCGCGTAGTAGGCGAGTTCGGCGGGGCCGATGAGCCCGGTCCTCGCGATGGTGCCGGTGATCCGGTAGGGCAGCCGCTCGCGCAGCAGCTTCCCGGAGCCGGACTTCAGGAGCTTGTCGAGCGCGGGGGAGACGACCATCTCGCCCGTCGCCGGGAACTTCGTGAGGCCCGGCGGCAGCGGTGCCTTGGTGCCGTCCGGCTCCAGCAGCCGGCCGCGCACGTCCTTGGTGCGGAACGTGGTGTCGGAGTTGGCGATGACGAGGGTGTTGTCCGCCTTCGGCAGCTGCTTTCCGCTGTAGGTGAAGTCCATCCGGGCGTTGCCGCGTTCGTCGCGCTGCGAGAGCGCGTTCGGCAGCGCGGTGGTGAGCAGCAGCAGCGCCACCCCGAGCCCGACGCCGACCGCCGTCAGTACGGCCCGGACCCAGCCCTCACGTCCGCCGGCGAAGGCGAACCGCACCCCCATGGCCAGATCGGCCGCCCACTGACGCAGGTTCATACGATCCGCTCCATGTCCTTGGACTTGCCGTCCCGTACGACGATCTCGCGGTCCGAGTACGCGGCCACCCGGGCCTCGTGCGTGACCAGCACGACGGCCGCGTTGGTGGACCGGGCCGCCTCGGTCAGCAGCTCCATCACGCGCTCGCCGTTGAGCGAGTCGAGCGCGCCGGTCGGCTCGTCGGCGAACAGCACGCGCGGGTTGGTGACCAGCGAGCGGGCGACGGCGACGCGCTGCCCCTGACCGCCGGACACCTCACCGGGCCGCTTCTTGGCGAGGTCGTCGACCTCCAGCCGCTCCATCCAGGCGAGCGAGGCCCGCTCGGCCTCCTTGCGGGAGGTGCCGTTCAGCCGCAGCGGCAGCGCCACGTTCTCGACACAGGTCAGCTCGGGCACCAACTGGCCGAACTGGAACACGAACCCGAACTCCGAGCGGCGCAGCGCGCTGCGCTGGGCGTCGCTCATCGTCGCCATCTCCTGTCCGTTGTAGGTGATCGAGCCCGAGTCGGGCGGCACGATCCCGGCGAGACAGTGCAGCAGCGTCGACTTGCCGGACCCGGAGGGCCCCATCACGGCGACCACCTCACCGGGATGGATGGAGAACTCGGCGCCGTCGAGCGCGGTCGTCGGCCCGTAGGCCTTGCGCAGCTCCTCGGCCGCGAGCAGGGAACCGGCGGGATGTGTCGTCACTTGGCCACCACCTCGGCGAGCTTGTCGAGACGCGCCGCGGTGAGCTCCAGCCACCGCAGGTCGGCCTCCAGATGGAAGAGGGCGTGGTCGCAGATCAGCTGGTCCGCGAGATCGCCCTTGCGCTTGCGGTCGGTCAGGATCCGCATGCCGCGCAGATGCTCGGAGCGCTGCACATCGAGGATCTCCGCCGCGTTCCGGTGCGTGAGCAGCGCGAGAACGACCTTGGTGTAGAGGGTCGACTGCAGATACGGCTCGGGCTTCTCCGGCGTCGCGAGCCACTTCTGCACGTCGGTGATCCCGGCGTCGGTGATCGCGTACCGCTTGCGCTCGGGACCGCCGCCGGCCTCGATGCCGTCGACCTCGACGAGGCCGTTCTTCAGCAGTCGGGACATCGTCGAATAGACCTGGCCGTAGTGCAGCGGCCGGTCGTGACCGAACTTCTCGTCGAAGGCCCGCTTCAGGTCGTAACCGTGGCACGGGCCGGACTCAAGGAGCCCCAGAAGGGTGTGACCGATGGACATGCGGAGCACTCTACACACGGCGTATACCCGGTGTGTATACGCACGGTGTGTAGATCATGGCGGGGGGTACGGACCCGCAGGTGGGGGCCGATTGTCACGGTTCTGTCACTGGGGCGGCCGGGGTGGCCGGCCGCGGCGCGGGACGGGCCCGGCATCCCCGGGCAGCCGCCCCGCCTCGGCCAGGGCGCGGCGCAGCAGGAACTCGATCTGCGCGTTGGCGGACCGCAGTTCGTCCCCGGCCCACCGGGCGACGGCCTCGTACACCGCGGGGTCCAGCCGCAGCAGCACCTGCTTGCGCTCCTGCTGCGGCCGGCGCTTCGCCCCGGAGGGCTCGGAGGGGTCTGTCACTGGTACAGGGTCCCCGTGTTCAGCACGGGCTGCGGCGACCGGTCCCCGCAGAGCACCACCAGCAGGTTGGACACCATCGCCGCCTTCCGCTCGGAGTCCAGCTCCACGATGTCCCTCCCCCACTGCCTAAAGGGCGTGGGAGGTGCCCCCATGGTGATCCGGGCCAGCGCGGCCTCGACCATGCCCACCGCCCCGTCCACGATGTGCCGCCGGGCCGCGACGACCGCCCCGGCCTGCTGCCGCTGGAGCATCGCCGAGGCGATCTCGGGCGCGTAGGCGAGGTGCGTGAAGCGGGACTCGATGATCTGGACGCCGGCCGCTTCGACGCGCGCGCTGAGTTCGAGGACGAGCTTCTCGGTGATCTCCTCGGCGTTGCCGCGCAGCGAGAGCCCGCCCTCGTCGTGGGAGTCGTAGGGGTACTCGATGGCGATGTGCCGTACGGCCGCCTCGGTCTGGATGGCGACGAAGTCGCTGTAGTCGTCCACCTCGAAGGTGGCCTGCGCGGTGTCGCGGACCTTCCACACCATGACCGCGGCCAGCTCGATCGGGTTGCCGTAGGCGTCGTTGACCTTGAGGACCGCGGTCTCGTGGTTGCGGACCCGGGTGGAGATCTTGGTGCGCGCGGTGAACGGGTTCACCCAGCGCAGTCCGTCCTGGCGGATGGTCCCCCGGTAGCGCCCGAAGAGCTGCACGACCCGCGCCTCGCCCGGTGCCACCGTGTTCAGCCCGCGCATCGCGATGACCGCGGCGAGGAAGACGAGGAGGCCGCCGACGATCAGCGCGGCCTTGCCGCCGGGCGCGGTGACCGCGGTGGCGGTGGCGAGCAGTCCGGCGGAGAGCAGCAGCCCGGCCAGTCCGAGGACCAGCGCCAGCGCGCCGCCGATGCTGTGCGCGGCGAACTCACGCACACGAGGGGCGGGCATCTCGGGTACGTCCGCAGGCGTGTCCGTGGTCATGGTGATCCCCCAGGTGTTGGCTCATATCTCGGTTCTAGCAATCTGATATCAGATTACCCCTTCACAGCAACCCTCAACCCCTCTCGTACGTCGGTTCCATAAGGACGGGTGCTGATTGTCACGTCCGTAATGGGCCGGATCGACAGCCCTTTGTCACAACTCCTGGTGTTAGCTTTCTGAGCTGACTTGACGGGCGAACCTGTGTGACACCAGAGCACAAGAGAGCGAAGCGGAGCGGAACGGACTCATGGGACGAGCGGAAGAGAGACGAGCGCGCCAACGCGGTGGCCACCGCGCGGCGCCCAAGACCCGCCGCTCGTCGGGGGCCACAGCCACAGCCACGGCGCCGCCCGACACGGACGCCGAGAGCGGCAAGGCCGGCAAGGCCGGCAAGAGTTTCATACGCAGACTCTTCACCTGGAAGAAGATCCTCGGCACGTTCCTCGGCTTCTGCCTGCTCGGCATCGGCGCGTTCATCGTGCTCTACATGATGATCAGCATCCCCGAGGGCAACGCGACCGCGAAGCTCCAGAGCAACGTCTACAAGTACAGCGACGGCTCGATCCTGACCCGCAGGGGCCAGGTCAACCGGGAGAACGTGGACCTCTCGCAGGTCCCGAAAGCCGTCCAGGAGACGTTCGTCGCCGCCGAGAACAAGACCTTCTACAACGACGCCGGTGTCGACCTCAAGGGCACCGCGCGCGGTCTGCTCAACACGCTGTCCGGCAAGGGCGCGCAGGGCGGTTCGACGATCACCCAGCAGTACGTCAAGAACTACTACCTGACGCAGGACCAGACCGTCACGCGCAAGCTGAAGGAACTGGTCATCTCGCTGAAGCTGGACCGCGAGAAGTCCAAGGACTACATCCTCGCCGGATACATCAACACCAGTTACTACGGCCGCGGCGCCTACGGCATCCAGGCCGCCGCGCAGGCCTACTACCAGGTCGACGCGAGGAAGCTCTCGGTCCAGCAGGGCGCCTATCTCGCCGCGCTGCTCCAGGCGCCGAACCAGTACGACTGGGCGATAGCCACCGACACCGGCAAGCAGCTGGTGAAGGCGCGCTGGAACTACGTGCTGGACAACATGGTCAAGCAGAACTGGCTGAGCTCCGCCGAGCGCCAGAAGATGACGTTCCCGACCCCCAAGCAGCCCAAGGCCGAGGCCGGCATGGAGGGGCAGAACGGCTACCTGGTGACCGAGGCCAACGCGGCGCTGGAGAAGCAGCTGATCTCCAGTGGCCAGGCCGCCAACACCAAGGAGGCCGAGGCGCTGGTCGACGCGGGCGGCTGGACGATCACGCTCAACATCGACAAGAAGAAGCAGGCCCAGCTGGAGAAGTCGGTCAAGTCCCAGCTGACCAGCAAGCTCAACGCCAAGAAGCGCAAGGTCGACGGGAACGTCCAGCCCGGCGCGGTGTCCGTGAACCCCAAGACGGGCGCGGTCGTGGCGATGTACGGCGGTGCGGACTACACGAAGCACTTCACGAACAACGCCACCCGCACCGACTACCAGCCCGCCTCCACCTTCAAGCCGGTGATCCTCGCCGCGGCCCTGGCCGACCAGGCCAAGACGCAGTCCGGCAAGACGATCACCACCGACACGCTCTACGACGGCACCAGCAAGCGCCCGGTCGTGGGCAGCGACATCGCCTTCGCGCCGGAGAACGAGGACGACCAGAACTACGGCAAGGTCACCGTCCAGACGGCGATGAACAAGTCGATCAACTCGGTCTTCGCGCAACTCGGTGTCGACGTCGGCATGGACAAGGTGATGAAGACCGCCGAGCAGCTGGGCATGGACCCCGGCGACCTGAAGGCCGTACCGGCGCAGACCCTGGGCACCATGGGCGCGAGCCCGCTGGAGATGGCCGGTGTCTACGCCACCTTCGACAACCATGGCAAGAAGGTCACCCCGGCGATCATCAAGTCGGTGTCGCACAACACGCGCACGGTCACCATGCCGAACCCGATCGGCGCCCAGGTCATCCCGCGCGAGGCCGCCGACACGGTGTCCTCGGTGCTGACCGGTGTGGTCGACGACGGTACGGCGAAGGTGTCGGTGGCCGAGAACAGCAAGCGCGACGGGCAGCAGGTGGCGGGCAAGACGGGTACGTCCGACTACAACCTGTCGGCCTGGTTCACGGGGTACACGCCCGACCTGGTCACCTCGGTGGGCCTGTTCGGAGAGAAGAAGGGCAGCGGCGCCCACGTCCCGCTGACCGGTGCGACCGGTCTGATCACCGCGGGCGGCGGCCGTATCAACGGTGGTGGCTACCCTGCGCAGATCTGGGCGGCGTACATGTTCGGAGTGACCAAGGCGAACAGCAAGTTCGACCTGGAGACCGACCAGGGCGCTGCCGTCGAGCCGGACTTCACGCCGACCCCGAGCGCGACCGTGTCGGCGACGCCGTCCGGGACACCGACGACGAAGAGCCCCTCGCCGACCCCGACGACGGAATCACCCACGCCGACCCCGACACCCACGCCGACCCCGACACCCACCCCGACGCCGACGACCAGTCCGCCGACGACACCGGGCGGCGGCATCACCGATCAGCCGCTCGACCAGTTCGGCCAGTAGTCGGGTCACACGAGCGAAAGGGCGCCCGGCACACGGCCGGGCGCCCTCTCGCGTACCGCTGGACGAACTCGCTTACCGCTACTCGAAGTTCGCGGCGATCCGGTCGCCGAGTTCCTTGTCCACGTGTCGCCAGTAGAGCAGGGCCCGGTCGAGGACCGAGCGGGAGACGTCGGACTTCAGATGGCCGGTGATGTTCGAGACGAGGCGGTCGCGGGCCGCGTCGTCCAGGACCTCGCGGACCATCGTGCCGGCCTGGCCGAAGTCGTCGTCCTCGCGGTGCAACTTCGTTGCCTCTCGGACCAGTTCACCGGCCGTCTGCCAACTCGCCGGGTCGCCGAACTGGCCGTAGTCCGCAGCCGGTCCGCCGTAGGAGTTCGGGGCGTACGGCCGCGCCGCGTTGGACGCCTCGTAGCGCATCGGGCCGTCCTTGGCGTACGAGTTGACCTGGGAGTGCGGCCGATTGGGCGGCAGCTGGGCGTAGTTGGGGCCGATCCGGTACCGGTGGGTGTCCGGGTAGGAGAACAGCCGGCCCAGCAGCATCTTGTCCGGCGAGGGGCCGATGCCCGGGACCAGGTTCGAGGGCTCGAAGGCGGCCTGCTCGATGTGGACGAAGTAGTCGTCCGGATTCCGGTTCAGGGTCATCCGGCCGACGTCGATCAGCGGATAGTCCCCGTGCGGCCAGACCTTCGTCAGGTCGAAGGGGTTGAAGCGGTAGTCCGCCGCGTCCTCGAACGGCATGATCTGGACCTTCAGGCTCCAGCTCGGCGCGTTCCCGGACTCGATCGACTCGTGCAGGTCCCGGCGGTGCTTGTCGCCGTCCTGCCCGGCCAGTTCGTCGGCCTCGGCCTGGGTGAGGTACTCGATGCCCTGGTCGGTCTTGAAGTGGTACTTCACCCAGAACCGCTCACCGGCGCCGTTGATCCACATGTAGGTGTGGGAGCCGTAGCCGTTCATGTGGCGGTACGTCTTCGGGATGCCGCGGTCGCCCATCAGCCAGGTCACCTGGTGCGCCGACTCGGGGGAGAGGGTCCAGAAGTCCCACTGCATGTCGTTGCTGCGCAGCCCGGTCGCCGGGTGGCGCTTCTGCGAGCGGATGAAGTCCTGGAACTTGATGGTGTCGCGGACGAAGAAGACCGGGGTGTTGTTGCCCACCAGGTCGTAATTGCCCTGTTCCGTATAGAACTTGAGGGCGAAGCCGCGCGGGTCGCGCCAGGTGTCGGGCGAGCCCTGCTCACCGGCCACGGTGGAGAACCGGGCCAGCATCTCGGTGCGTTTGCCGGGCTGGAAGAGGTCGGCCCGGGTGAACTGGCTGACGTCGTTGGTGACTTCGAAGAAGCCGTACGCGCCGCTGCCCTTGGCGTGCACCACTCGTTCGGGGACCCGTTCCCGGTTGAACTGGGCCATCTTCTCGATGAGGTAGTGGTCCTGGAGCAGGATCGGTCCGTCGGGTCCGACGGTGAGCGAGTGTTCGTCGCTCTCCACCGGGATGCCGACGTTGTTAGTGGTGTACGGAGTGTGCTGGGGTGCCTGCGTCACGAGCGTCCTCCTGTCGGGAGAGAGTAGGTCGCTTCCGCTTCGCGTACCCCAGCAGTCAACTCCGAAGCCGGGACCCCGGCAACTTTTGGACGGGGTCTAATTCCGGTTCAGTTCGAACCAGACCACCTTTCCGGTGCTGAGCCGGGTCGCTCCCCACCGACGGGCCAGTTTGTTGACGAGGTAGAGACCGCGTCCGCCCTCGTCCGTGGCCCGCGCCTGCCGCAGCCTGGGCAGCTGGGGCACGTCGTCGCCGACCTCGCAGCGCAGCACATCGGTCCGCAGCAGCCGTAGCGTGACCGGCCGCGAGGCGTACCGTACGGCGTTCGTCACCACCTCGCTGACCAGCAGCTCCACCGAGTCGCTCATGTCCTCCATGCCCCAGCGGGCCAGCGCCCGCCGGGCCAGCCGACGGGCCTGGCCGGGCGCCGAGTCCTCCGGATCGAGGAACCAGTACGCCACATCGCTCGGCGCGATCCCGTCGAAGCGGGCGGCGAGCAGCGCGATGTCGTCGTCCCGGTCGCCCGGGCCGAGCATGTCGAGCACCTCGTCGCACAGGGCTTCCAGGGGCGGCGGATGGTCCGGTCCGGTGAGCTGCGCGACCGCGGCCAGCTTCTCGCGCAGCTGCTCTATCCCGGTCCACACGTCCCGCAGCCGCGACTCGACCAGCCCGTCCGTGTAGAGGAGCAGAGTCGCTCCGGCGGGCGCGTCCAGTTCCACGGCCTCGAAGTCGACGCCGCCGACTCCGATCGGGGCGCCGGGCGGCACCCGCAGGACCTCGGCCCGGCCGCCCAGGTGCAGCAACACCGGTGGCGGATGGCCCGCGTTGGCGATGGTGATGCGGTGCGAGACCGGGTCGTAGACCGCGTAGAGGCAGGTCGCCATGCGGTCGGTGCCCAGCCGCTGGGCCTGTTCGTCGAGGTGGTGCAGGACCTCCTGCGGGGGCAGGTCGAGACCGGCCAAGGTCTGTGCGGTGGTGCGGAGTTGGCCCATGATCGCGGCCGAGGTCATGGAGTGCCCCATGACGTCGCCGACCACCAGGGCGACCCGGCTGCCGGGCAGCGGGATCGCGTCGTACCAGTCGCCGCCG
>Ga0307511_10002079_pt1 | contig 20965 bp, 15 predicted proteins | sample 13_EM_MG_FD_200266 | JGI IMG/M metagenome (GOLD analysis project Ga0307511, IMG submission 200266) | Populus trichocarpa ectomycorrhiza microbial communities from riparian zone in the Pacific Northwest, United States - 13_EM | ecosystem: Host-associated > Plants > Roots > Unclassified | place...
ACCGCCAGCCATCCGCGGCGTGGCGATTTCCGGAACGGATTCGCCGCCACTTCCGCCGGCATCTCCGTCGCGCTCATGAACACCGAGTAGCACTCCGGGCAGGTGGGCATGTGCGCGATTACTTTCGCCCGCGTTTCAACATCGAGCCGTCCGTCGATGAAAGCCGCCAGAGTCTCGTCCGAGGGAAAACCTGTGTGCTCCATATCCGTCACTTTCTCAGTTGCCTTTCGCTTCGCCGAGGTCGTTCACCGCCTTAGAGTGACGTAATTCGGCTTTTCCCTCGACTCCTGGGAAGGCAAACGTCAGATCGTGATCGGAATGGTCGAGCAGCTCACCGATGTCGGCCATCGCGAGACCGGCCTTCTCCAGTGCCAACTTCAACTGAGACAGTAGTTTATCGATCCGTTTGTACAGCTTCTTGCCGTCGATTCCGACCGCGCGGGCGATCTCCGGAACTTTGCGGCCGCCCCAGAATCGCATCCTTAATATCAGCTGGTCCTCGGGATCCATCGACGACATCGCGTCATCGACGGCCGCGGCAGTTTGTCTGGCCGTTTCGCAGCGTTCGCCACTGAAAAACTCCGGCTCGATGACCGGCCCGTTCTCGATGTTGTCGATGGCGGCGACGAGCACCGGCCGGGGCTGCCGCACCGGCAGGCGGAGAAAGATGGCCTCGATCTCGTCGCGATTGAAGGCCGGATCGGTTCCGCTAGTGAGAATGGAGACGACCTCGGCGTAGGTGAAGCCGTCGCGCGTGAGAAGCCGTTCGACGGTGATCGCTTTGTCCCCGAGCCTTCGGGCCTCGGCCGAGGGACGCCACTTCCCCCACATCTGGACGCGATACTGAAAGTACATCCGCTGGATGACCGTGGTCATGTAGGTCGAAAACGAGCTTCGCCCTTCGAACTTGCAGATAATGGCGTAGTTGCTCTCGATCAGCTTGAACTTGACGAAGGAGCCGAATTCCTCTCCTTCATCGCGATCGATATGGTTGCGATGGCAGACGTAGCCGATGGCCCTGTCGATGACCGGCAGGTTGGAGAGAAAGAGATCCTCGGCGTCGAGCGGTTTCACGGGAACGGTTCGGAGTCTAGCAGTAAATACGGAGCGCATGAGTGTCGCGAAACGAGTGCAGTTGCGGAGAGGCAGGGATGAGGGAAAAGGGACGAGGGAGCACGGCAGGGACGAGGGAAAAAGGACAAGGGAGTCATGGTCATTCTCATGATCATTCCCTCGTCCCTCGTCCCTCGTCCCCGACTTCGAAGTCCCTGACTTTCACCTGCCCGATGCACCCCGAGATCGTCCGTGATCAGCCCGGCTTCTGCCCGATTTGCGGGATGGCGCTGGAGCCGGTGACCGCGTCGCTCGACGACGCGCCGAACGCGGAGCTGATCGATATGCAGCGCCGCTTCGTCATCAGCCTCATCTTCTCCATCCCGCTGCTGCTCCTCGGCATGGCGGACATGTTCGGCGACGCCTTCCATGAGCTGACGACGAAGCCGTGGCTGCCCTGGGTCGAACTGGCGCTGGCTACGCCCGTCGTCATCTGGTGCGGCTGGCCGTTTTTCGTCCGCGCCGCCGCGTCGATCGTCTCGCGCCACCTCAACATGTTCACGCTCATCGGCATGGGCACCGGCGCGGCCTACGCATACAGCGTCACGGCCACGCTTTTCCCCGGCGCGTTTCCGCCGTCGTTCCGCAGCATGGGAATGTTGCCGCTTTACTACGAGCCGGCCGCCGTGATCACGACGCTCGTCCTCCTCGGGCAGGTTCTCGAGTTGCGGGCGCGCGACAAAACCTCAGGCGCAATCAAGGCGCTGCTCGGCCTCGCTCCGAAGACAGCGCGCATCGTGCAGGATGACGGCAGCGAAACCGACGTCGATGTTGCCGAGATCACCGCCGGCATGCGCATCCGCGTCCGCCCGGGCGAGCGGATCGCCGTCGACGGCAGCGTCATCGAAGGAAGCGGGACCGTCGACGAATCGATGATCAGCGGCGAACCGATGCCTGTGTCAAAGAGTGCGTCCGACAAGGTCACCGCCGGCACCGTCAACACGAGCGGAGCATTGATCATAAAAAGCGAACGCGTCGGAGCCGACACGCTCCTTGCGCAGATCGTGCGCATGGTCGGCGAAGCGCAACGCAGCCGCGCGCCGATCCAGCGACTTGCCGACGTCGTTGCCTCCTGGTTCGTCCCAATCGTGATCGCCGCCGCCGTCATCACGTTCGCCGTCTGGTCGTTCGCCGGCCCGCAGCCACGCTTCGCGCACGCCCTCGTGAACGCCGTCGCCGTCCTCATCATCGCCTGCCCCTGCGCCCTCGGCCTTGCCACTCCGATGTCGGTGATGGTGGCCACCGGCCGCGGCGCAACGGCAGGAATCCTCATCAAGAACGCCGAGGCGCTCGAGCTTCTCTCGAAAGTCGACACCCTCGTCATCGACAAAACCGGAACGCTGACCGAGGGCAAACCAAAGGTCGTTGCTGTCGATGTCGCAGAAAACAATGTGGCACAGACACTCTTGTCTGTGGTCGCCGCCGTCGAACGCGCAAGCGAACATCCCCTCGCAAACGCCATCGTCGCAGCAGCCTCGAAAATCGGCACGGCCACGGAAGTCGAGACCATCGCCGGCCAGGGCATTCGCGGGAAAGTCGATGGCCACCTCATCGCCATCGGCACTGCCACCTTCATCGGCGACGTGAGCGCATTCGAGAAAAAAGCGAACGAGCATCGCTCCGCCGGAGCCACTGTTGTCTTCGTCTCAATCGACGGAAAACCCGCCGGATCCATCGCCATCGCCGATCCGATCAAAGAGACCAGCGCCGAGGCCGTGCGCGAGCTGCGCGCAAAAGGCATCGCCATCACCATGCTGACCGGCGACGCGCGTACAACAGCCGAGGCGGTCGCAAAACAGCTCGGCATCGACGACGTCGTCGCCGAGGTCCTCCCCGACGCAAAAGAAAAAGTCGTCCGCCAGCTTCAGGAAAAGGGCAAACGCGTAGCCATGGCCGGCGACGGCATCAACGACGCCCCCGCCCTCTCCCGCGCCGACGTCGGCATCGCCATGGGCACCGGCACCGACATAGCCATCGAAAGCGCCCACCTGACCCTCGTCAAAGGCGACCTCCGCGGCATCGTCCGCGCCCGCAATCTCTCCGAAGCCATGATGCGCAACATCAAACAAAACCTCTTCTTCGCCTTCATCTACAACATCCTCGGCGTCCCAATAGCGGCGGGAGTGCTCTATCCCTTCTTCGGATTACTCCTCAGCCCAATGATCGCCAGCGCAGCGATGACGTTTAGTTCGGTGACGGTGATTGGGAATGCGTTGCGGTTGAGGAAGGCGAGTCTTTGAAGCATTAAGGTCCAAAGGGAACGCTCCACAATGAACCGTTATCTCATCGTGACGGGGATTCCGGCCAGCGGCAAGTCCACTCTTGCGCAAACTCTGGCACAGAAGCTGTCGATGCCTTTGCTCGACAAAGACCAGTTCCTTGAACCTCTTCTGGAGAGCGCTGGTTTCATCGAAGAGACTCGTCGTCACGCATTCAGCCGGCAAGCAGACGAATTGTTTCGCGAAGCCGCAGAACGAACGACCTCCGCGATTCTCGTGTCATGGTGGAGACATCCTCAGTCGGCATCGCAGTCCGGCACACCGTCCGAATGGCTCTCCTCGTTGCCGGGAGTGAAGGTTGAAATCCACTGCGTCTGTAGCCCTTCCATCGCGGCTACGCGCTTTCTCTCGCGAACACGACACAAGGGCCATATGGATCATCGTCGGACCTACTCTGAATTACTGGAAGGCTTTCGTGCTCACGCTTCGCTAGGGCCTCTTCGCATTGGTCCGCGAATCGAAGTAAATACAGAGAATTCCATAGACCTATCCAGGTTGTTGCGCGAGATCGCCCATGTCGCTTGAAGCAGCAGCGATCGTAGTAGTCAGCCTCGCCAGTACCCAGGGCGCCTCCGATTGTGGGCAATCGCGAGTATCTCGATCCGATCGGCCAGTTCCTCGAAGATGACGTAATACGGAAACCCAGTAACGGGCAATCGCCGCGCTCTTCCGGCCGCGTAGGGAATCCGACTACCTGCCGCTGGATGTCTCTCAATGCGTTCAAGAGTTTCGTAGACTTCGGTCACGAACCGATCGGCAACAGCCGGGTTTTTCTCTCGGTACCAAGCCGTGGATTCACTGAGCTCCTGACACGCAGCGGCCTGGATGAGTACTGGCTTCAACGCTGAAGTACGCTGGCGCGGATCTCATCGAGCACAACGCGCCAGTCCTCACCGCGCTCGGCGGCGGCATCGCGCGACCTCCGCTCGATCTCAGCGGCCCAGGCGCGCTGAACGTCATCGTCAGATTCTTCGAGGCTGGCGAGCAACTCAGCAGCCAGCAGTGCGCGCTCATCGGGTTCGAGCGCGAGCGCCTGTCGGAGGACACTTCTCGTAGCGTCGGTCACTTGGAAATCTTACTCCCAGAGTCGATTCTCAACGTTACTACCTCGCCTGATGGATGACTCATCTCATTGATCTCGATCTGCTCCTCCTTCATCACCACGACTGTCGACGACCGCGTGCCGTAGCCGCGTTCGGGAAGCGAGACGAAGACCTCCTCCTCGACTGGGCCGCCGCGCGGGGTGATCAGGAAGTGCATCAAGTCCTCCATCAACTGTCCCTTCAGCGCCTTCGCCATGGCCTCGCGTGCGATCACGATCTTTGGCCAGTCGACGGCGGCGGGGGCATTGCTGACGGCGAAAATGCCGTCCGGGAGGAGGCGCGCGGGGAGATCGCTGGCCACGTGGGCGACCGTTTTCCGATCGCCGGCGATGAGATGGAATCCTGCGAACTCGTCGGATGGAATGCTCTGCGCGTAGGCAAGCGGATCGGCATTCGATCGGACGAAGTCTCCGACGAGCGCGCCGCGCGAGCGGGGATTCGGCGGCCCGGCTGCCGCTCGGATGTTCGTCACTGCGGCGAAGCGTCCATCGCGCGTAACGGCCAGCCAGCTTCCGCCGGCGCGGACGTCGCGGCCGCCGGCGATGTTCGGATCGTCATCCCAGAAGTGCAGCGGCATCGTCGGACGCTCGTAGAACTCATCGCGATTTGCGGCGATGACGATCGGGTAGCGTTCCGAGGCGTGGATGGCGATGGCGATGAGGCACATGAGGCGATACTAACGGAGCGCTGCCGTCTCGCAGCCGAACGCGCGGGGCGCCGAGACGGCGCCCGGCCAGCCGGCGGGACGCCAGCGCTCCGGTGTTATCGCGGCAGCAAGTGCTTCTGCACTTTTCCCAACGCCGTCCTCGGAATCGAATCGACGCACACAAACCGCCGCGGTACTTTGAATGATGCGAGCTGTTCGCGGCAGATGCGCTCGAGCGCATTGGGATCGAAGCCATTGGCAGCAACGATGAACGCCACCGGCACCTCGCCGCGCACGTCATCCGCGACGCCGACTACCGCTGCCTCGGTGACGCCAGGCTGTTCGAGGAGCAACTCTTCGATCTCGCGCGGATAGATATTGAAGCCGCCGGAGATGATGAGATCGGACTTGCGGCCGAGGAGCGTGTAGTAGCCGTCGTCGGAGCGCGTGGCCAGATCGCCGGTGCGGAACCAGCCGTCGGCGAATGCGGATGCGGTCGCGTCGGGACGACGCCAGTAACCAGCGAAGACATTCGGGCCGCGAACGAGCAACTCGCTGTCTTCGATGCGCACCGAAATGCCGGGCAGCGGGAAGCCGACCGTTCCGGCGCGGCGCTCGCCTACGTACGGGTTGCTGGCGATCATGAACGTCTCGGTCATCCCGTAGCGCTCGAGAATGGTGTTGTTGAAGAGCTCGCGGAAGCGTTCGAAGACGTGCACCGGCAGCGGCGCGGAGCCGGAGACGAAGAGGCGCATCGTCTCGCCGATCTCCCGCGCGGCTTCGGGCGGTGTGTCGAGCAGGCGAACGTAGACGGTCGGCACTCCGAAGAAAAGCGTGGGACGAAACTCGCCGAATTGCTGCAACGACGTCCGATGATCGAAGCGTTCCAGAAGCCGCATGCGGCAGCCGCTGGCCAGCCAGCAATGAAGTCCGTTGCCGAGGGCGTGGATGTGGAAGAGAGGGAGGGCGAGGAGAAAACGATCGCGCTCGGTGATCTGCCACATCGTCAACAGGTTGACGGCATTGGAGGCGAAGTTGTTGTGCGTCAGTACCGCGCCTTTCGACGCGCCGGTCGTCCCCGAGGTGTAGATGATCGCCGCGGGAGTATCTCCGTCGAGATCCTCGATCGGTCTCTCCTCACATTCGGAGACGAGATCCGGCAACTCGGCTTCGGTGATCACGAGGCGCGGCTCAGCGTCGCCGGTGATGTGGGCGATCTCGCGATCGCGATAGAGGATGTTGATGGGGACGAAGATCACGCCGAGCTTGACGCAGGCGAGATAGATGTCGATCAGCTCGATGCGATTGGCGAGGTAGACGCAGAGCCGGTCGCCCCTAGCCAGACCTCGCGCGCGTAACGCGTGTGCGACGCGGTTGCTGCGACGTTCGATCTCGCCGAAGGTGAATTCGGCGCCATCCCATTCGAGCGCGACTTCATCGCGACGGGCGATGAGGGAGAGGTCGAAGAGATGGAGAAGGTTCATTGAGGATGATGATCATAAGTTGTAGCACCGTAGGTCGCCGCCGAGCCGGCGGCGGTCCAGCCAGCGAGCCGCTGGCGCTACGCTTCGTCGCACGCGGCTTGCACATGCAATGGTCATGAGAAAGCGCGCGATCGGCGCGGAGCTTGTTGAGAGCGGCGTCGAGTTTCGTGTCTGGGCGCCGGATCATCAATCCGTCAGCGTCGTCATCGACGGCGGCGATCATCCGCTCGAACGCGAGACGGATGGGCATTACCGAGGGTTGATCGATGCGAAGGCTGGTACTCGCTATCGGTTGAGACTGGATGGCAGGGAGTCCTATCCCGATCCCGCCTCGCGTTTTCAGCCGGATGGTCCGCACGGCGACTCCGAGGTCATCGATCCAAGTGCGTATCGATGGAGGGATGAAGGCTGGAGTGGTGTCGATGTGCGCAACCTCGTCATCTACGAAATGCACATCGGAACCTTCACAGCCGAGGGGACCTGGCGGTCGGCGATCGCGCAACTCGAAGCATTGCGCGACATCGGCATCAACCTCATCGAAGTGATGCCCATCCACGAGTTCCCCGGCCGTTTCGGTTGGGGCTACGACGGCGTCGATCTGTTTGCGCCGTCACATCTCTACGGCCGGCCGGACGATTTTCGCGCCTTCGTCGATGCCGCGCACGCACTCGGCATCAGCGTGATTCTCGACGTCGTCTACAACCACCTCGGGCCGGACGGCTGCTACCTCGGCCAGTTCACGACGAAGTACTTCACGAAAAAGTACGGGACCGATTGGGGCGAAGCGCTCAACTTCGATGGCGAGGGCTCCGAGGGAGTGCGTGAGTTTTTCGCGGAGAACGCCGGCTACTGGATCGACGAGTTCCATCTCGACGGTCTGCGCCTCGATGCCACGCAATCGATCAACGACGCGTCGGACGAGCATGTGTTGAAACTGATCGCGCGGCGTGCGCGCGAAGCGGCGAGTGGCAAGCACATCTTTCTCGTCGCCGAGAACGAGCCGCAGGATGTGAAGCTCATCGATGACTACGGCCTCGACGCGCTCTGGAACGATGACTGGCATCACGCGGCGATGATCGCCGCAACTGGAAAACGCGAGGCCTACTACACCGACTATCGCGGCACGCCGCAGGAATTCGTGTCGATGGCGCAGTCCGGTTTTCTCTATCAGGGGCAGTGGTACTCGTGGCAAGGGAACACGCGCGGCACGCCGTCGTCGCACCTGCATCCGGCCAGTCTGGTTTGTTTTCTCCAGAATCACGATCAGGTCGCGAACTCTGCGCGCGGCGAGCGGCTGCAATTCCTGACCAGTCCGGGAATCGAGCGCGCGCTCACTGCGCTGCTGCTCCTCGGGCCGAATACGCCGATGCTGTTTCAGGGAGAGGAGTTCGGCGCGTCGGCACCGTTTCTCTACTTCGCGGATCACAACCCGGAGCTGGCCGAGGCGGTGGCAAAAGGGCGTCGCGAGTTTCTTCAGCAGTTCCCATCGATCAAACCTGAAGACTTCGTGCGTCCTGACGATGAGGCGACGTTCACGCGATGCAAGCTCGATCACCGCGAGCGGGAGACGCATGCCGAGGTCGTGGCCATGTATCGCGAGCTACTGCGATTGCGACGGGAGATGGGAGCGTTCGTTCGCGGCGCGGTTCTCGGCGATCGCGCATTCGCTCTTCGATTCGAGAATCGCCTGCTACTCATCAACCTCGGCGATGAGCTTCGGCTTGATGTCGTCGATGAGCCGTTGCTTGCGCCGCCGTTGGGATGCAAGTGGAATGTGCGATGGTCGAGCGACGGTACGGCGGAAGTTGAAAGTGGGTGGCGGATTCCGGCGACTTCGGCGATCTTGATCGAAGCGCAGCGAGCGTAGCGCCAGCGGCTCGCTGGCTGGACCGCCGCCGGCTCGGCGGCGACCTACGGAAACCGCCAGCGAGCCGCTGGCGGTCCAGCCGACGAGCCGTCGGCGCTACGCTGCGCCAGCGCTACGCGGTTAGCAGCTTCCCTGGCCACGCCTCTTCCGCCTTGCGGATCCAATGACCGCTACGGATCTCGGCGAGGCGCTCGGCGGTCGTATCGAAGACGATCGTGTGCTGATCGCCGCGGGTTCGAAAATCGGCGCGGCTCAGCGCTTCGATGCGGCCGTCCGCGTGGCGAACGAAGACGCGACCGGCGTCGAGAATCGAGACGCCGAGGTCGCGCTCGAACTGGCGAAGGAGCCCGAAGAGACGATCGATCGAACAGCCGGACGTTTCGCTCCGCTCGTCGACCGCGATCGCGAGAAAACTGTCGAGCAGCAGTTCGCGCGCCGAGGTCACTGGCGTGCCGTGCGCGGCCCACTCGTCGAGGAATGCGTCGACGTAGCCGAGGAGCCGCCGGCTCTTCGACTCGTCGAGCGAAGGTGAGATTCCGAACAGCCATGTGCGGGACTGGTCGTGGAGTTGATTGATGTCGATGCGTGGCACGATATGCTCCCGTTTTTCGCGGCGATCATCGCATGAGCTTCGCAAAATTGATGCAGCGCTTCAAAGGCGGCCTCGGCACGGAGACTCGCCAGCCGCAGATGCATGATCCGCTGCGACTGGCCACGGCCGCGGTGCTCCTCGACATCGGATACGCCGACGGTACGCTGACGCGCGACGAGGACGATGACCTCCTCACCTACCTCAAGCGCACCTTCGCGCTCGACGACGCGATGGCCCAGGAGCTGGTCAAGGCCGCCGCGGAGATCCGCGCTCAGACCATCGATCACTTCGCCCTGACGCATTTCATTCGTCGCAACGCCACGCTCAACGATCGCATCGAGATCGTGAAGACGATGTGGCGGATGGCGTACGCCGACGGCCGGCTGACGGATTACGAGAACTATCTCGTCCGCAAGCTGGCTGATCTCCTCGGGCTCGAACATCACGTGATGATCGATGCGAAGGTGAGCGTGCTACAGGAGTTGGGGCTGGCCACTTCGTAACGCCAATCCGTCCATATACGAAACTCTTCGTTGACATCCACGAAAAACTTCGTATGATTGCGTGCGTACATAGAGGAAATGACCATGACCGACCGACAACCGCCGCGACCAACCGACTCCGAGCTGGCTATCCTGGGCGTGCTCTGGGAGCGCGGACCGAGCACCGTCCGCGACGTCCATGAAGTGCTCAACCGGGATGGCGCAACGGGCTATACGACTGTCCTCAAACTCCTGCAGATCATGACCGAGAAAGGGCTGGTCGTTCGCGACGAGACCGAGCGTGCGCACGTCTATGAATCACGTTACGGCGAACAGAAGACGCAGCGCCAGCTCCTGGCTGACCTGGCGGAGCGCGCTTTCGGCGGTTCGGCAACGAAGCTGGTCATGCAGGCACTCTCCGGAAGAAAAACAAACGCCAGCGAGCTGAACGCCATCCGCGAACTGCTCGACACTCTCGAAGGAGAAACGCGATGAACGGATTCGGCATGCTCCTCGGCACACCCCTGGCTCAGGCCATCGGCTGGGCGCTTCTTCACTTGCTCTGGCAGGGTCTTCTCGTCGCCGCGATCCTGGCCGCGACGCTTGCGCTGCTTTCGAAACAAAGCGCGAACGCGCGCTACCTGGCGTCGTGCGGCGCGCTGGCGTTGCTGGTCGTGCTCGGCGCGGCGACGGCGTATCGGGTGTACGACGGGGGTGGGGAGTTGGGAGTGGGGAGTGGGAGCAAAATCAGCAACGCTGTTGTCCTCCTCAGTGCACCGGCGCAAACCGAGAATCTTCAGAACGTCAGCGCCGGCAACGGACAACCGACAACCGACAACTGGCTGACAACAGCCGCGACATTCACCAAATCCCACCTCCCCCAGATCGTCCTGGCCTGGCTCGTCGGCGTGCTCTTCCTCTCCGTTCGCCTTCTCTTCGGATGGCTGCGGGCGCATTCGATCGCCCGGCGCAATGCTTCCGAGGCTGCTCCTGAATGGCAGCGCGCGGCACATCGGCTTGCGAAGGCGTTGAAACTTCGCCGCGCCATTCAACTTCTCGAGTCGGCCGCCGTCGAAGTGCCGACCGTCATCGGCTGGCTGCGGCCGGTCGTCCTTCTTCCCGCGGCAACGCTGACCGGGCTCTCTACCGAACAGATGGAGATGATCCTGGCGCACGAGCTGGCCCACATCCGCCGCAACGACTTCTTCGTCAACCTGATGCAGGCGGTCGTGGAAACGCTGCTCTTCTACCATCCGGCCGTCTGGTGGATCTCGCATCGCATTCGTGTCGAGCGCGAGCACTGCTGCGATGACGTGGCGGTGTCGGTCACCGGCAATGCCCTCGTCTACGCCCGCGCCCTGACCCGCCTCGAAGAGCTGCGCGTCGACGACGCTCAGGCCTTCGTCGCTGCCAACGGCGGCTCGCTCATCGGCCGCATCCGCCGCCTGGCCGGCGCGCGCGCCGAATCGCCCAACGCGCCGTCGCGCTTCGTGGCTGGAGCTGCACTGCTCACCGTGCTGCTGGCGCTGATCATCGCCCCGTCGCTTCCGTTGCGCGGCGATCAGCAGAAAGCCGACACGCCGGCACCCGCTCCGAAACCGCAGGTCTCGCAGACGACGGTCGACGTGAAAGCCGACACGGCGAACGTCGACGAAGATGATGACGCCGAAGCTCCGGAAGCCGATGCCGAGGATCCTGCCGATGAGCCGATGCCTCCCCTTCCGCCGCGGGCAGCCATTGCCGGCATTCCGGGCGGCATCGCGGGTGGAATCGCAGGCGGCATCGCTGGTGGGATCGGCGAGGGAGTGGGGGGCGGGATCGCGGACGGCGTGGCTGATGGAGTCATCGCCACCGTTGCTCCAGCCATCGCCATCGCGCCCAGCGCCCGCGCCTTCCCGGCCATCGCTCCGCGAATCAAAATGCGCCCCTACGCCGTGGCGGTCGCCGGGATCGAACCTCCCGAGCCGCCGGAGACGCCGGAGCCCGACGGGATGCATCGCAAGCACCGGCACATCGGTGAAGGCGGCAAACTCACCGTCGACGATCTCATCGAGCTGCGCGCCTCTGGCGTGACACCGGCCTACATCGATGCCATGCGCAACGCCGGATTCGGAGAGCTTTCGCTGGACGACATCGCGTCGATGCGAGCCGTCGGCGTAACCCCCGAGTACATCAAGAGCCTGCGCGACGCCGGCATCAAGTTCGAAGGCGCCCGCAACGTCACCGAACTGCGGGCCATCGGCGTCACCGGAGACTATGTCGCCCAGATGCGCTCGGCCGGATACGCCAACCTCACCACCAAACAGCTCGTCAACCTCCGCGCCATGGGCGTTTCGCCGGCGTACGTCAAGCAGCTTTCCGACGCCGGATACCGCAACCTGACGGCGAACGAGCTGGTCGAGCTCCGCGCGCAAGGCATCAACCCCGAGTTCATCAAGTCGCTCAGCGACGCCGGCTACACGAATCTCTCCGTCAAGGACCTGGTCCGGATGGCAGCGATGGGCGTGAATGCCGACTTCATTCGCGAGCTGTCGAAGTACAAAGTGAAGTGAGTTGGTTGCCGGGTTGCCAAGTTGCCAGGTTGCCCGAAACGGCGACACTAGCAGCTTAGGCAACCCGGCAACTTGGCAACCCGGCAACCAAGCAACTCAGCAACTCAGCAACCTTCAACCCACCAGGAGACAACGAAATGCGCCGCACCCTAGCCCTTGCTCTGTTCTTTTTCCTGGCCGCCTTCACCGCCCGCGCCGCGCAGCATGGCGCGTGGCACCTCTCCGAACGCCGCGACGGCCGGCTGCAGATCGAGTTGATCAGCGATCACAACCAGAACAGCCACGGCATCGAACGCTCGGCCTTCACCGGACTGACCGCGGCGCAGATGGACGCCAATGCCGACACGCCGGCCGACTTCCGCCTCATCCGCGATGCCGGCACGCTGCACTTCACCGGCTCATTCGTTCACGGCGACGGCGTCGGCCGCTTCACGTTCGAGCCGAATGCTTCCTACGCCGCCACGCTGCGCGGACTGGGCGTCGCTGCCAGCGATCTCGATGACGATCGTCTCTTTTCGCTGGCCATCCACGACGTTTCCACGTCGTTCATCAGCGAGATGCAGTCGCTCGGCTATCGCGAAGATCTCGACCGCTACGTGGCTTTCCGCATACACGGCGCCACGCCGCAGTTCGTGCGCGAGCTGAAGGCGCTCGGGTACAAGCCGGACGGCGACAAGCTCGTCGCTTTCCGCATCCACGGGGCGACGATCGATTTCATCCGCGAAGTGCGCGCCCTCGGTTATCAACCCGATTCCGACGAGCTGGTGTCCTTCCGCATCCACGGCGTGTCATCCGACTTCATCAAGGGGATGAAGGAGCTCGGCGTCCGCAACCTGGAAAGCGACAACCTCGTCTCCCTGCGTATCCACGGCGCCTCGGTCGATTTCGTCCGCGATCTTCGCGACCTCGGGTACTCAAACCTCAGCGCCGACCAGCTCGTAGCGATGAAGATCCACGGCGTCTCGACCAGCTTCATCCGCGAGCTGCGCAGCGCCGGCTACGAAAACATCCCGGTCGACAAACTGGTGTCGATGAAGATTCACGGGATCGATGCGGAGTTTGTGAGAAAGACGAAGTAACGGCGCTTCGCGCGTTGTCGGTTGTCGGTTGATTGCGCTTCGCGCGTTGGCGTTGCGCGCTCGTTCACGCAATCAATTGACAACCACAACGCACGGACTGCGAGGCTTGCCAACCGAAAACCGACAACCGAAAACGCGCGAAGCGCAATCAGTGCCGCACGGCCCTGCCTCTACTAACCCTCCCCGTCTCCTGCCACCCTAACTGCACGACTTCGAAATCGCTCCCCTTGATCGCCGCAAAGGCAGGGTTGAGGATGTCGTTGTCCCAGCGGGTGTCGTAGGTGCCGGTCACGTAGAGATCGGTGCCGTTGTCGGCCACGATCAGGCCGTACGTCTTCATGGCCTGGAAGATGCGGCGTAGCGGCTCCGGGAAACCGGAGATGTCCTTCGATGCCTTCAACCGCAGCCGTGCCCCCATCGGCAGCGCGCCCGACGTCGAGCCGGCGCGATGTGAGCCGGGAAAGACGTAGCCATTCGAATGGCGGACGGTCACCCGAAAAGCATGGCGGATCGGAGCATCGCCGTACGCCTCGTCGTAGCGAATCAGGCCGGGAAGGATGGCCAGCCCCGCCGCGTCCGCGCTCGTCCAGCCTTCCGGCCGGCGCGTATTCGAATCGAGCGGAAAGGTCGCGCCCGAACCTGCCGTCCAGTGCGAGCCGGTCCAGTGCAGCGCATAGAGCTCGTAGAGAATTCGATTGTCGCGATCGACCAGCAGCATGTGCCGGTCGCCATCCGCATCCGGATCGCTGCCCGACAGACCGCCCTCGATCCACTTCTGCTGCGTCTTGGCCTCCTCCGGAATCGGATAACCGGGCGGACGGCCGGGGGCGGCCAGGTCGCTCTCATCGTCGTAGTCGAAGGTCACCGGCAGCAGCGGCTGCGAGCCGGAGACGACCACGTACGGCATCCCGTAGATCGGCGCCGAGGAGTCGCCGCTGTCGCCACCGAAATCGGGATGCATCCCGCGAGTGACTCCGATATCAGCGATGTAGGCCGCGCTCTTCGGATCGACCGGCGCGATGCTGACATCGGCATTCCACCAGTTGCCCGGAGGGAAAAGCGGCAGCGGCTGGGGCAGCGCGCCGCCTCGCTGCGGGGCCTGCGCGCCGGCCGCCGCAGCAACCGCCAGCGCGGCCGAAAACGTTAAAACATGGAAAGAATTCATGAAACGGATTCTCGACGACTCTCACTACCCTTTTGTGCCTGCGATCACGTTCCACTACAATGTTATGCGTCTTTCAAATAAATAACGGAACAAATCCTCGTCCGCGGGCCATCCGGTTCCGCGCCTAACCAAAGAGAGGTCTCTTCGTGAAGCAGATTCGTCTCATCGCTGCAGTCGCGTTTCTCCTCGCATCAGCCGCTTCGGCCACCGTTTTCCAGCAGACAACTGACCGCCAGCTCCTCGACCGCTCCGAGGCCGTCGTCGTAGCGACAGTGAAGGATGCGTCCTCGCATGTACGAGCGGACGGTTACGTCGTCACCGACTACCGATTCGACGTCGAACAGACGCTGAAAGGAACCGCCGCCGGGACGATCATCGTCAGCGAGGTCGGCGGCGTATCCGGCCAGCGCTTCACCTTCATCTCCGACGGCGCCTCGTACACGCCCGGCGAGCGGGTCATGGTGTTCCTCAAGAAGCGCAGCGACGGAACCTACTTCACGACCTCGATGGCCATGGGCAAGTTCTCCTTCACGCGCACCGCGCGCGGCGAGGCGGTGGTAACGCGCGACGTCTCCGAACTTCGCGACGATCCGGCCCGGATAGCGGAGGCGTTCGAGCGGTTTGTGAGTGGGAAGTCGAATGAGAAGTACACCACCAAGCTGACTCCGATCACCGACTCGCTCCATCCGAAGGCGACCGTTGCCGCATCGGCGTACGTGCTGACCGGATGCGGTACTCCGGGATGCTTCCCCGTGCGTGTGCCTGGCGGAGAGTCGGGTGGTGGCCTCATTTTCCGCTCCACCGGAAGCCTCTCCGGAGTCGATGGTCCCGGCGGCATCACTGAAGGCGCCGCATCGTGGACCGCCGACCCGAACTCCGGCATCGTCCTTTCCTACGGCGGAACATTCACCTCCGCCGCGCCTGACCCGGACGACGGACAGAACGGCGTCTACCTCGGCTATTCGGGTCCGAACATCGGGCCCGTCTGCGACGGAACGCTGGCCTGTACGCTCGGCGCCGGCAGCACCACACACACATTCAGCGGCGAAACCTTTGTCAGCATCAACGACGCCGACATCATCGTCCGGCCGGGCATCGGCGCTGCGCAGTACACCTCCCTCATCACTCACGAGATCGGCCACGCAATCGGATTCCGCCATGCCGACGCCGGCACGCCGTCATCCGGACTGGCGCTCATGACGTCCACCATCAACTCCGGCTTCGGATCCAACCTGCAGCAGTGGGATCGCGACGCCGTCGACACCGTCTACGGCAACGGCCCCGCGTGTCAGCCTCCCACCTCCGTCTCCATCAGCGGCAGCGGCCCCGTCACCTCCGGCCAGACTGCGACGCTGACTGCCAACGTCAACGGCGGCAATGGCACCTTCACCTACGCATGGTTCGAAGGATTCGAGCCTGACATGTCCCATCCCGTCGGCAGCAACAGCCCGACGTTCACGACACCGGCCATCACCACCACGAGGAACTACTGGGTCAAAGTCTCGAACACCTGCGGCAACGTCACCGTCGCGACGAGCGTCTTCCCGCAGGAGACCACCTGCAGCGCGCCGCTGATCGCCACACAGCCGGCTTCGCAGACCATCAACTCCGGCGCCTCGGCCGTACTCAACGTCTTCGTCCTCGGCTCGGAGCCGCGCACCTACCAGTGGTACCAGGCCACCAGCACGGCCGACACCAGCCATCCGGTCGGCCTGAACAACCCCCTGTTCAATACGCCCGGGCTGACGCAACAGACGTCGTACTGGGTGAAGATCACCAACGCCTGCGGCACCGCCATCAGCAACATCGCCACGATCTCCATCGCCAACGACTGCAGGCCTTCCTTCTCCATCCAGCCGTCGAGCAGCATCCCGGTCACCGGCTCGCAGACCTTCCTCATCGCCTTCGCCACCGGCGCGACGTCTTACCAGTGGTACAAAGGAAACGTCGGCGACACCTCCACGCCGCTGGCAGGCAGCGGCCCCTCGAACGATCGCTGGATCAACCAGATCTACATCGACCTCCTCGGCCGTCCTGCCGACACCGCAGGACTTTCAGCCCTCGGCGGACTCCTGACCGGCGGCACGCCACGCAGCGCGGTCGCCAACGTTGTCCTGACCTCGACCGAGTACCGTCAGCAGCTCATCAATACTTATTTTTCGACCTTCCTCCACCGCGCGCCGTCAACCGCCGAGGTCAGCTTCTGGCTGCCGGCCTTCGCGTCCGGCCTGACCGATGAGCAGATCGAAGCGCAGATCGTCGCCTCGCCCGAATACTTCGCCCTCTCCGGCGGCACGAACACCGGCTGGATCAATCGCGTCTTCAACGACGTCCTCGGCCGCGCACCGTCGGCATCGGATACGACCAACTTCTCCGCTCTGCTCGGAAGTGCGTCGCGCACCACCGTCGGCCTCGGCATCCTCACCTCGAACGAAGCGGTCACGCGCCGCGTGCAGCAGTACTACCCGCGCTTCCTCCGCCGCAACGCGCTCTCCACCGAGACGACAGCCTTCGTCGGAGCGATCCTCGGCGGCAGCACGGACGAGCAGGTCATCGCACTGATCATCGGCTCCGACGAGTACTTCAACTTCGGAACACTTCTCATCGTCGACGCCGTCAACACCACCACGCGCTACTGGGTCCGCGCCACCAACACCTGCGGCACGACCGACAGCACCACCGCCATCCTCAGCATCCCGCAGTGCGAGACGCAGATCATTTCGCAGCCGCAGAACGTCACGGTCAATGTCGCCACGCCGGCAAGCTTCTCCGTTCTCGCCTCGGCCTCCGGCGGCGGGCCGGTGACCTATCAGTGGTACCGCGCGCAATCAGGCGATCAGACGAATCCGGTGTCCGGCGGGACCGGTCCGGTGCTCAACGTCACGCCGAACCAGACTGGCTTCACACAGTATTGGGTCAAGGTATCGAATGGTTGCAGCAGCGCCAACAGCAACTCCGTGACGCTGACTTCGAACTGCGGATCTCGCATTCTGACGATAAGCGTTCCGCCCACCGCCCCCTCGGCATCGAGCTACTCCGTTTCCTGGGATGGCAGTTCCCAGTTCGACACCCGATACGAGGTGCAGGAAGCGACGAAGGCCGACTTTAGCGACGCACAAACATTCACCGTCACTGGCGTCCCATCGCGCATCTTCACGCACACCGTGACGACGGATACCCGCTACTACTACCGCGCCCACGCTGCCCCTGTGTGTGGCGGCGACTTCGGAACCTACTCGCCGGCTGGCAGCATCCTCGTCACCGCGCCGCAGCCGTCGACGCAGACGACGTACAACCTGGCGCGGCCGCCCTGCACGTCGGACTGCACCCTCACCCAGCGGATCTTCATCCCCGCCATCACCACGGCCGGGAAAGATGCCTTCGCCACCGGCGATACGTTCACTGCCACTTCGGACAAACCGTTCATGACCGTCGCACCTGCGAGCGGACCGCTTCCGTCCGAAGGAGCCACCGTCACCGTCAGCATCGACACGGCGGGGCTCGATCCCGGCTCGACGCAGGCAAGCCTGACCATCAACCGCATCCCGGCCGCAGGCAAGACTGCCTTCGGCGATCCGCCCGCGCCGATCAACGTGCCGGTCTCCGTCAGTGTCGTGGCGCCCGTTTCACCGACGCCGAAGAACACCAACGTCCCGTTCAACGCCCTGCTCATCCCGGCCATCGCCCACGCCGACGGCATCGGCACGCGGTTCGTTTCCGACGTCCGCCTGACGAACGCCTCGGCGCAGTCGATCACTTACCAGCTCACCTACACGCCGTCCAACACCGACGGCACCACCAGCGGCAAGCAGACCAGCATCACTATCGCCGCCGGCGACACCAAAGCGCTCAACGACATCGTCAAAGACTGGTACGGCTCGGGAACGACGGGTGAGCCCGGACTCGGATCGCTCGAGATCCGTCCCACCAACACCTCCGGCAAAGACACGGTCAGCGTCAGTTTCGCCAGTGTCGCTGCCAGCCGCACCTACAGTGTCACCTCGCTCGGCACGTTCGGACAATTCATCCCCGCCCTACCGCTGGCGAACTTCCTGGCCAAGAGCGATGTCTCGAAGATCTCGCTGCAGCAGGTTTCGCAGAGCAATACCTCCGGCGGCTTCCGGACAAACCTCGGCTTCGCGGAAGGCGCCGGCCAGCCGGCCAACTTCGTAGTCACGCTCTTCGACGACAACGGCGGCAAGATCGCCGAGCGCGCCTACAGCCTCAAGCCCTTCGAGTCGCAGCAGATCCGGATGGACACGTTCTTCAACGCCGTCGGTCCTGCCCTGCCCAACGTCGCCGACGGCCGCGTCGAAGTGAAAGTGACGAGCGATACCGGCCACGTTACCGCCTACGCCTCGGTGCTCGACAACACCACCACCGACCCGCTTTTCGTCTTCCCCGCCGATCCTTCGAAGATCGCCGCCAAACGCTACGTCGTCCCCGGCGTGGCCGAGTTCGACAGCAGCTTCTCGAACTTCCACACCGACATGCGCATCTACAACGGCGGCAGTTCCGCGGTCGACGTGAACCTGGCCTTCAGCGGCGCGAACGTCCCGGCCAAAACCCAGACCATCGCCGCCGGCGGAACGCTGGCCATCAACGACGTCCTGCCGACGCTCTGGGGCATCACCGGCGGCGGCTCCGTCGTGGCCACGACCACCGCCGACTCGCAGCTCGTCCTCACCGCGCGCACGTTCAGCCGCGACAAAACCAACGGCGGTACATTCGGAAATTTCATACCGGGCGTCACCGCGGCCGATGCCGTCGGCAACGGCGATCGCACCCTGCAGATCGTGCAACTCGAGGAGTCGCCGGCCTTCCGCACGAACCTCGGCCTGGTCGAAGTGACCGGCAACAGCGCTTCCGTCGAGCTGCTCGCCTACACGCCCGACTCGAAGGTGGCCTCGCGCACGGTCGTCCCGCTCGGCGCCGGCCAGTACCTGCAGCAGAACCAGATCTTCAAATCACTGGGATTCAGCAACGTCTACAACGGCCGCGTCACCGCCAGAGTCATCGCCGGAAGCGGCCGCGTCGCCGCCTACGGTTCGGTCATCGACAACCGCACCACCGATCCGACGTACGTCCCATCGCAATAGCCAATTTGACGGGCCGCCGGCAACCGGCGGCCCGCATCAGCGCTACAATTCCTGCACGCACGCCGCCGGTATTGCCCTGTTTCTCTACGCCGCCACGCTCAACAACTCACCGCAGACGATGACGGCCGCAACACCCGTCGTGATCACCGCGACGGCACTATCCCCAACATCGCCCGACCCCGCCCCGCCACACCCGCTCAACCCCCGCGTCCCGGCGCCTGAAATCGAAACGCCCGCGAAGGACGCTCTGCGCGTCGTGCTGCAGCTCGCGAAGAACGTGCTCCGCGATCACGGGCATTGATTCGCGTTATACGCAGAGTTGAGCAACTCTGCGTATAATTCGGGAGTGACTTTCGTCCGCCTTCCTGAGTCCGTCCAGACCTTGTACGCAGAGTTTCTGGACCAGGTCCGCGCCGCGGATGCCGAAGCGGCGCTCGGAGGAACAACCGGCTCCTTCGTATCGAAAGAGATTCGCGGCGCAACCTACTGGTACCTTCAAAAAAACGGCGGCGCCAGAAAGCGGCAGATCTACCTCGGGCGCGAGACGCCCGCGTTGCTCGATCGGATCGATCGCGCTGCGGAACATCGATCGAACGTCGTATTGGATGAGAACCACCGGCGCGATCTCGTGGCCATGCTCGCCGCCGGCGGCATGTTCCGCGACTCCGCCGCGACCGCGACCGTTCTCCGAGTGCTCGCCGAAGCGGGAGTCTTCCGGGCCGGCGGTGTCCTCATCGGCACGCAAGCCTTCAGTTGCATTGCAAACATGCTGGGCGTGTCATTCGAGAAAGAAAGTCTCAGGACGGCCGACATCGATGTTGCACACGACACAACCATCCCCGTCGGGATCGATGAACGGCCGGTCGAGAATGACTTCATGGCGCGACTGCGGGCAGCGGATCGAGCCTTTTTCGCGGTTCCCGGCCTCGACTCCCGAGAGGCGAGCACTTCATTCAGAGTCCGTGGACGTGACCTAGGCGTCGACTTTCTCACTCCGGATCGAAGCCGCGGAAAAAACAGGAAACCGGTCACACTCGTCCATCTTGGAATCGCGGCCCAACCTCTCTACGGGCTCGACTTCCTGATCGACGAGCCGGTCGATGCCGCCGTCGTTGGAGGAAGCGGCATCCGGGTCAACGTCCCCTCTCCGGCCCGATTCGCCTTTCACAAACTGTGGCTGGCCGGCGAGCGATCGTCATCCGAGGCCGCGAAATCGCGGAAAGATTTGAGGCAGGCAGCACAACTTCTCAAAGTGTTGATCGCCGACCGGCCGAACGACGTAACCACTGCCTACAAAGCGCTTGCGCATCGGGCCAAGATGTTTCGGAGCGTGCGCGCTCGAATCGAAAGGCTCGACTCACAGTTGCATTCGCAGCTCGCCCCACTCCTAACCTGACAAAGCGAGGGTAGTCCGTACGCCGGACGATTGATTGCAGAAAAGCAAGGATTTCTGGTTTCAATGAGCGAGGGCGGCGGAGGCGAACTCGGGAACGAGAAAGAGGTT
>Ga0307511_10002080_pt1 | contig 20962 bp, 11 predicted proteins | sample 13_EM_MG_FD_200266 | JGI IMG/M metagenome (GOLD analysis project Ga0307511, IMG submission 200266) | Populus trichocarpa ectomycorrhiza microbial communities from riparian zone in the Pacific Northwest, United States - 13_EM | ecosystem: Host-associated > Plants > Roots > Unclassified | place...
ACCCTCCGGCCAAATAATAATTAATTAAGAAGGAGATTATAATTCTAAATGAATTTATCTTTTTTTTTATTACGTAGGTGTCTGGGTAAGCTTGTATGTATCTCAACTAATCCCACGGATCCTAAAGTTAATAACCATGTAAACCTCTCGTGGTCCTAAGATTTGTGAGACTCGAACTAATAATTTTTAAAGAGTAAACTCAGAGCCTGACCAGTTGAGATATATCTCTCGAGGTTATTAAATGAATTTATCTGTTTAAGTGACTTGATGAATAATTTATGGTTTTTACTTTTTTTTTTTGGGAATTTTAAAATTACTACATTTCTCTTAAATAATTCAGGAAAAAAAATATAATGTTTCTAAGCACTTTTCTTTTGCAAATTGAAGAGCAAATCAAATTCAATCAACATGGACTTGGTCAAACATTGAGCATCACTTTTAATACCGTCATGATGGAGGATCCTTTTTTCTAAATCCAGCGTTAATACCTCATAGTGATAAACTCGGTCAGTAGTTAATCTTAAAAGCTCATCACTCTGATTTAATTTAGATTTCAAATAAAACTAAATTTTTTTAATAAAAAAATTAAAAGTACATGGTTTAGAAAAAAAAAAAAGAAGATATAAATTTAAGTTTATCTAATCACTTGTGAGTTCACAGCCCAGCAACCTCAACTCTTTTTCATGTCAGAACGTGAAGTGGAGCTGACAACAATCTTTATTTATAATATAGCGATTAAGGTTAAGGACTTAAGTTAATCAAACTATCATGGTACAGTTATAACGCTTGTAATTAACTCTTTGGATGGGTTGGATGACGAGTCGTCTCTCTGAAGAACAGAGAAATTGAACAGTGAATCCTCTTTGTGGCTTTGAACGGAAGGAAAGCAGAGGGTTTCTTCACCAATAGACAATAACCGACCTGGTTGCCATGATTGACCAAGGTCCATTTTTTTTCTTCTTTAATGGCTATTTCTCTTCAACGTTTTCTTTTCAAATCATGTTTCCGTCAGCAAAGCAGGTTTGAGTTAAGACTTAATTGTACAATGGTTCAAGGTCCTCATTTAATAAAAAAAAAAAACTTTAAAAACAAATAAGATGTATTTCAATTATAATTTATAAAATGATAATTGCCCTCACTTAACAAAAAGTTTCATATATAACCTGTCAGGAATAGTTCTGATCAGGAAAGACCATCTGAGACTTTATTCAGGCTAGAACTCAGAGACAGAGTCCATCCTTGCTACCTTAACAACCAACGAGAAAAGGGGAAAAAAAACTTGCCATTTTAAAGATTGAATCAAGTGAATTACTTCAGTTACATAAATTTTCAGCTAAGTTCAATCATGGGTTTTTTTAACACATGACGATCAGCGCATAATCTTTTGATTTCTGGTGGAAGGCACAGAAGGAAGATAGGATATTTTGAGTAGTCCATTCATGAAAATATTTCAGGGATGATTATACATGTTGGGATTCTGTGAAATCTGGTTCATGTGTTCAACATTTGTAGCATCAAGTGATCCAATCCGTTTCCCATGGATGACTTGTTGGTATTCGTTTCAAAGTTTGTTAGAAGCAAGCTCATATAATGGTGAAAGATAGACTGTATTCTATGTTGTCCGAAACCATGAATTTTACATGGTATTTATGTACTAGGATAATTACATAGAGGAATCTTCACTTCAAGCTAAGATTCTAGTTCAATTGAGGGTCATGTACAGGACCATCTATTAGTTTAAACTCACCCAGATTTAATCCACAAAAACCAAACTACTAGCTAGTTCATGCCACTAATTTACTCGGTTTTATTAACTATAGCATACTAATAGCCTAGCTTCAAGCATCCTTTGTCTGTTGACTCTTGCAATGAAATCATCAGCCCTTTTTTTCAATTCCTCTGTCGGCAAACTGAACTCTTCTTCTCCTTCTAAATCCTCACGTTCCTTGTGTACTTTCAAGTTTCCCTCACACAATCCTTTCCCTCCATTGTTTTCTCCGCTTTCGCAAGTTTTGCTTTGTTTTTCTTTGAAAGATTCCTCCATTTTTACCTCCTTTTTCTCCTCCACGCTAGCTGAAGTTGTTTGAAGGCTCTTTTTCTGGTCAATGTACTCATCATAGTAAACATCAGTCGCTGATGGAGAGTTTGAAGTAAAGTACTTGGACTCACCAACAAGGACAAAGATTATGAGGTTGCCAACAATGAAAATAAACTTGGGGCTGAGTAAAATAGAACTTAGTTTTGGAAGAGAGACGAAGAGAAAGAGCTTCATGGAATGAAATAGGGAGGGAAACCAGAAAGGGCTAGAACAGAAAAGAGTACAGGACAACACAGTGAAAGAATACAGGAAAAAATTGTCAAGAAGTTGATACTTCTTGGACTTGTTAATCGCATGAATCTCTCTCAGCTTAATGAGATCCATTTCTTGATTTTGTATAGAAGAGGGGTTAGCTGGGGCTTTAAGATAAGTTTAGAATCTCACTCTATCCTTTAGGAAAGGAATAGAAACAACTCTGGGAAATAATTCAGAGGCAATCTTAAAAGACATTAGAGAGAACTGCCATTTGACTGGACAGAAGGCATTGTAAACATGGAGTTATATAGAAGGGCAAAAGGAGGTTAATTTGGTAAAACTAACACATGCTACTCTACTTTACTCTGGAATGGTTATATGACTTTATGAAAAGCTATGGGAGATTGATTAGTGCTTATTGGCTACTTTTCTCTTTTGGCTACCAGCTTTCCTGTAGTTGATGTTATGTCGATTAATATAGTAACAAACTATCTGAATAATTATTAAGGTAATCTGTAAACATTCTCCTTTTCTTTCTATTTACATGCATGAAAGAGTGAAAATGTCTCCTTCCATAGTTTTTTTTGCCTGGCATCAACTGACAAACTTTAGCTTAGTGGTTTTGATTTGGAGGGATAGGGGAAGTGCTTAATGTTTCATGAATATCAGAGATAGAAAACCAAGAATGTTTGCTTAGGATCAAGGAAGCGCAGTGTACCTTAAGATTAACAAAGTGAAAGAGGAAAAATTATACTGATTATGTGTCTCTTGTTGTCTTAGGAGATTTGCTTCAATAACTACGTACATAGTCATGGTGAGGCTTCATAGTGCTGGGAACCATGGAATTTTTATTTTTCAGAATTTTGAGAGAGTAATACTAAGCATATTAATTTAGGAACTCCACTGATAAAAGCATCGGATTTGTTTCTTTCCTGGAAGAGAAGTGTGGGGTTCTTAAAGCAGTTGCTAAGCTTTTCCTTGCATAATTCTACCGGTAGAAGGCACGTTGTTGAGTGGAACGAAAAAGGGAAGCTGGTATTTCCTGGGAAGTGGGGTATTTTCAAAAGTTATTGGCAGAAGAGAGGCTTTTATGGATATAATCAGAATGCCTAGACATCCACACACAACAAATAAGCTTACTTAATGAAATTAAAGACTTGGTTTGTGTTATATGACTTGTATTATAGGTATCATATACAAACCCATTCTAGTGGTTCTAGGGCATAGAAATAGAGGGTGGGTGCTTTTTGGATAACAACTATAGGATATCAAGAAATGTGCTCTCTGTTTATGCATCTTCATTTTTCATGTAAAATAAACTTGAAAATACACAAGCAAGATATCGGCTGCTGGCTAGCTAGCAACAGTTTGTTTTTGTCTGCTGATAAACAAATTGCAATACTCTAGCAGCCTCTTGCGCGCGCGCACTTCTCTAGCTTCTCGACCATTGAACAGTGTAAAAGAATTGCATGCTTGGTCTTGGTAAACTTGCTAAGATCCACAATAGATTTAGAAATAAGTATAATATACATCTCTCGTTTTAAGATAACTTTATTATTGGTATTCTAAGCTTAGTTGAATAATGAACGTATCCTCTACAGATTTACATGTTGAAAGCAGAAAAAGTCGAGCAAAAAAAGGGGAACAATTACTTTAATCGAAGATTTTAACATATTTATCTCCTTGTGTCTAATGTGGTTTTTCTTTTTGCTTAGCAACAGCAGTATTGAGGTATTGGGGATCGCCATCGACCTGTCTACTTGTACTGATATCTTGCAGCAAAAAGAAAACACCTTCCCAAGATACCTACAAGCCAGCCAGTGATTGATGATGGTTAAACAATTGTTATATTGGATGAATGCGTGCGGTGTATCAAGCAAACATTTTTTAAGCAAACATGTGTGCAATCTTACCTCAAAGTTTAGTCATTCAATTACCTTTATTAGGTAGAAAAAAGCTCCAAGAACCCTTTAGATGCATCTAGAGGAGCTATTTTTGCAATTGCTTTCGGTGAGGTAACTAAGCATTATTGATTTTCTCTAGACAGATGTTCCATTCTTTGAAACTCGAAAGTAGATGTTGCCTACCTTTAGTTTTTCATCGAGGGCACATACTGTGGAGTTTCCCTTGTTTTTTTCTCTTTTTTTTTGAGATTTTTTGTGGACGTGTAAAGATTGAAAGGACAGGCATGCTTTCGCTAAAGGTAATTATATATCTCCTGATTTCACCCAAAGGATTCAAATCATTTAAGATTTGAGTTTCTGTATGTTTAAGTGAGAGAGAAAAGGAGGGAATGGCCCCTCTGTGCAATAGAATCTCAATGTATTTTAAGGTCATTGGTTTACTTTCCTTTACATGTTTTCCTATTTTAATTTAAAAGAGATCAAGAACATTACATGCCTAAACCATGTATCTATCAACTATTAGTGGACACGAGGTACAAATGGAGCATATGAAGATTTATGCACATACTAACCTTGGTGACTCAGCTAGGTTGTCGGTTTGGATATTTTTTTGTGCGTAAATAATAATGTTTAGATACTGAAATGAGATGAAAAAATTTAATAAAAAACTGGTTATGACAAGTCTGTAAGCATGCTAATTAGAGCGGAGTTAACTTGAGATATCATGTTAAACCCACGGTTTAGATTATATGATTGAAATAATCTAATTAAAAAATTAAATAAAATTATAAAGCTGTTTTTTTTTTAAAAAATGTGTAAACTTTTTAAACTTGTAATCCAAGTCATTAGAACTAAAGCACTCAATCTGGAAAAACCATGAAGTCTAATTCTCATTCAATTAAGTATTGAAGGATGAAATTGAAAAAAAATCAATTATACAAAAAGATTTTTTTTAAATAGCAATTAAAAGAACGAGATTAAAATTATAAAAAATAATTTTATATTTAATTGAAGGATGAGATTGAAAAAAATCAATTTAGTAAAAGGTCAAGAAAATTAAAAAAAATGAGGATCATAATTGACATAAAAATAAAAAAATAATGTTGTAATTAAATGGTGAAATTGAAAAGAATTAATAATAACTTTTACAAAAAATAAAAAAAATAAAAAAAATAATAAGGATCAAATAGAAAACATAATACCATTAAAAAACTAAAAATAAAACAAAATATTATTCTAATTAATAGATTTTTTATGGGTATGACTACAATGATTTAGCCACACCCATTAGTGTTTTGTAAATAAATAACCCAATGGAAAGATAATTAAAAAATAAATTAAAAAATATAATTTTCAAAACAACCTAAGTATTAAAATAAAGAAGAAGTTGAAAAAAAAACTAAATAAAAAAATTAAGTTGTTTAAATGTTAAATTGAAAAAAAAAACTAAAAACAAAACAAAACAAAACATTATTATTAATACGAATGTTTCTGCCTTCATAGATGTGTGAAAGAAAGAAAAATGTAAATGTATAAATGCGTGCGTGCGTGCGTGAGAGAAAGAAAGATATTGAGTGGTGTGAGTGAGGAGTGTCAATACAAACACTTTACCCTGTGGTGTAGTATCATTGAAGGTGTCAAAGTGTTGTTATTATAATAAGATTCTAATGTTTTGTTAGGCTGTCCTAAATCCTACAAGTTGCTCGAACATTCAATATCTTAGCTCTTCCCCGAATCAAACCTAACAAGGGTTGGTAAAGCAGAGATTCTGCCCGAACTTGGAACCTTAATGCTTAAACAAAGAAAGAAAAAACCTAAAGTGCCTGAGCACATGGTCGTCTTACACTGATCATAGAGAGAAGAACAACTGGGGATGAAGCTTTCTTGGCCATTGACAAATATCAGAAACCTTCTTTTAGAAAGCATGGGTGGTACTGTTATATACGGCCTGCATGTACTCCACAGTACAAGAAATGGTATGCATACCTTCTTTTGAGGGAAACCTAATTAATTAAACAAACATGGCATAGGCGATAGAGCTAGCTAGGGGGGAATATGCCACAGTTTCAAGGCCATTATTGCTGTTTAAAGTTAAAGAAGCCGACCTTGAGCTCGTTTTTCTGCATATAGAAGAATCTTTGATGCCATTTGGCACACAAGGAGCCAAAAGAAATGCGGATTCGCATGCTGCTTCTTTCACGATTTGCTTGTTAGAGAAGGCAAGGAGACAGAAGAAATGCGAATCCGCATATCTGCTTGCGGGCTTTCACGATTTCCTTATTAGTGAAGGCATTTTCCAAGGGAAGGTTTGTTATTATTATTATTATTATTATTATTTTAAATTGATTTTTTTTGTTTTTTTTTTATGATTTTGAAGTATTGATATTAAAAATAATTTTAACTTTAATGCATTTACAAATGATACACTTTGAAAAGTAACCGTTGTCACAATATCAAACACTATCTTAATAAAAAAATAAATCTAAATCACGTGGAAAAAACATTTGGATAGTATTTTTTTCATTTTGTCTTAGTATTTTTTTCATTTTGTCTTTCTCCGTGCAAACATAAATGTTAGCAAATGAGGTATTATGGTCTTTTTACAAGGACACATATGTCTTTTAAAAATTTATTGGGGGCACAAAGATCTTTTTGCTTTTTATTTGAATAGTTAAATTACCAAAATAACATTTTTTTTTTTGGAAAAAATGAACTTTTTGTCCATGGGCTTTGTGGTCATTTTCTTTTTTAATGAACAATAATAAACTTCAGTGCCATTAGAATCAAATAATTTTAAAACTTCCTTGCAATTATTTTTTCATCTTTATCTCTAGTTAATTTTATTTAGTTTTTGTTATTTTGGGGGTTCTCAAGGGAATTTTTGTTTTTCAGTAATATAAAATATTAAAAACAAAAACAAAAAGTTAATGGCACTTGATAAACATGCAACGAGTGGACGCCGCTCGTGCCTTTCAGATGATGCATGCAGCGGCGTACAGACTTCAAATACCATCTTCTGCGGCGGCTTTGGAAACGCGTCAACATCCTTTTCCCGATAGTATGACACGTGTGTTCGACGATGTGACAGTTGGGCTCCAATGGTCTTTTCTCTTCTCCTTTCTCTTCTCCTTGTCAAAGTATAATAATGTCCTCTTCTTGTCTTTTAAATTCAATTTGGACCTCTATCTTTTAATTCCTATTTGTTTTGTTTTTGTTTTTTTATCTTTTTTTAATTGATTTTTCCTTCAACTTTGTCCTGGTCATTTGATCGAATTTGATTTTTATATTTAATTTTGATTCTTTTGATTTTTTTAAACCCTTTTCTATTTGAATTTTGTTTTCAATTTCATTCCTTATTATTTGATTTTAATTTATTTTTACATCAAATTTGGTCCCTATTTTTTATTATTGTTTTTTTTTTAATCTTTTTTATTGCATTTCTCTTTTCAAATTTCATCTCTTGTCATTTTTTATTGAGAATTTCTCTCTGTTTTTTTTTTCATTCTATGGGGTTAATCTTGATCTCATGACTAGGTTCATGGATTTCGAGGGTTAACACGATATGACTTTAGTTTTTTAGGACCTTTTATAAAATTAATTTATTTTAAATCTCATCATTCGAAGTTTCATTTTATATTGGTCTTCATACTTTTTTTTGTTTTTTTTTTGTGGGGTTATCTCATTCCTATGCTCATAGTTGCGAGGTTAGCGGGTTAACTCATATTGACTTAAGTTTTTTTTTTGTTTTTTTTAATTATATTTTTTTTCATTTTCATCACTCAACATGTTTTTTTTTAAATCTTGCTTCATTGTTTTTTTGGATTTGCCTTTTATGAGGCCAATTTCAGCCTCAAGATCACAATCACGTGTTTCAAAAATTAAAATGGATTGACTTTGATTCTTTTTAAATCCTTTTTTAAAAATATATTTTTTTTTCAATTTCATCCTTCAATATTTTTTTGAATTAATTTGTGTTTTTTTCACTCTCTTTTTTGTGTGACTATCTCAATTTTGTGCCCATGATCACAAGGTTAGCAGTTTTATTATGAGTGAGTATTATTATAGTTTTAAAATATATCTCAATGGTCGACATGAGATAAGACCTAGGTCACGTGTCAGGAGGGTAAAATTAAGTTGACTCAAGTCAATATTAAATAAAAATAGTTATTATCATAGTTTTAAAAGCTGACTTGGATGTCGACTGGGATAAGGCCCGGGTCATGGGTTAGGAGGGTCACATGGGTTAACCCGAGTTGATATATGGATAAAAATGATTATTATAATAGTTTTAAAATTTGACTTGGGAGTCGACCTAAGACAAGGTTCAAATCATTGGTTGGAAGGGTCAACTCATATAACCCAATTTATTTTTTTTAATAATCAAAGCAACATTTTTTTTACCAAGTTTTTTTAAAAAAAGGTCAACAGGTTTTTAACTCGTATTTTATCCTGGGTTGACCTGGATTTTAAACCAGGTTAGGCCGAGTCAATCCTCCCTCTATTTTTTCTTAAACTTGGACCAATCAAGGCCCTAGACCAACCTGTTAAGTCAGTTGTGGTTTCATAATTAGAGCTATTATGATATTATTAATTTCAACACTCAGTATAAACTAAAGTGTATATATATATATATATAAGTCTGATAATAGTAAAATAAACGTTTTCATATTTTATTTTGTTTTGTCCATCATAATTAAATATAATATAAAAATAATTATTTTCTCTTGTCCATCACTCCCAAACATAATTTATTTTTGTTTTTAATTTATTATCTTTTTTTTTAATTCTAAGACGCTAACCAAATGCTATCTTGGTCTATTTCTGATCCCAAAAGAACGACAACAATAATCTTCATTGGGTTGTGGATTTTATCTCCCTGGATTTAGAAATTGAATTTAGTGAGTTACTGGGCTGATAAGAGAGTCCAAATCCATAGCAATCAAAGTTTGCCCGAAGCTCAACTAGCTGAACTCGTAACCATCTTCTATACCTCCGCAACGGTCATTTCGGGAGCCCATTACTCAAGCCCAGTTAGCGTAAAATTAGAGATTGCAAAATTACCCGATGGGGACCCCACCAAATTAATACATATGGGAGGTATTTTTCTCCAATAAACAAACAAATAAATAGGATGAATAATATATTCTCATCCTGTAAAAAACCCAAACTTATTGTATTCAACACATTTCTTGAAAAATGGATCCTTTAAAATACTTTTTTTTTTATATAATTAAAATTACCTTTATATTATTTATATTGAACTATCCATTAGATTTATATATTTACATGGACTTAATATTAATTATTTTCATTGTAAATTAATTATTAAATATTTTATAGTAATTACAATAATCCCTTTTCTTTTTATTATTAATGGAGAATATCTGAATCCACCTAAAATTGATGAAAATTCTTCCCCGCCCTAAATCTAATAATAGGGATGAGGAGGTAAAACCCGTCCTGTTACCATTTTAAGTAAAATTGTTTCTCACGAGTTAAGAGTTTCAGAACTTGATTACCCAGATGGGTCCTGAACCTTCCATTAAATCAATGAAAAACATAATTTCGATTTCGAGAGACAAATGTTTATATTTAGGTATCATAAAAAAAATCAACCATTAAGCTCTCAGATAAACACCCACAACATAATTAAGATGATATACACGTAAGATTGAAGAAAAATCAGTCAGAGCATCATCGTCAAGGGGACAGACGTTCAAATCTTCCATCATAGATTTTCAACATAGCTCATTAACCTAGGCATATGAAAGGAAAGTCACAACATTCCAACAAAGTGTAAAGGGGAAAAGCAAAGAGGTGAAGAGAAGAAGATCCACAAAAGCAAGCTGCCGACCATGTCTTTACTTGTCTTCTCTTCTAGCTAACCTTTCTTCCCTCTTCAGGAAACCTCATGTTCTCCCTGAGCACGCACAGTATATTCATGCCAAATTATAAGAATACGTACCATCAAAAAGATCATGAGGAACTAGTTAAAAGAGCCTAAAATATTGTGGCTTATGCAAAAGTAATGATAGGTCGATTGATTTGTTTGCTTACTTTATTGGGGGATATGAAGTGAACGAACTTGTTCTTGCCTTTGCCGCCACCGCCACTACCACTGGCAGTGGTAGACTTGTGATGGGGATGATCTTTTTCCCCTATAAATTTCCTGATATGCTCTCTCACAAACCTTTCATAAATGAAAGCTGCACCTTTGAACTGTGGTAGAACCAGCCATGCAGCCACCACCAATTTCAAAGAGTACCATATAGGAATCCTACAATAATATAATAATCTGAACCCCATTAACATAAAGTATTATGATAACTAATAGCCCAAAAAAGAAAATTTCGAAAATGATTTTCTTAATTACCACTCTAAAATGGATTGGAGCAGCATCTCTGTAAGAGTTAGAAATGAATATAAGATCCAATAAGCAAGCCACTGCTCATCATCCTCCCTTGATGGACTCTCTATAGCAATTACCGATGCATACCTAGTGATCATAAAAAAGAAGAGAAATTGATTGCTTAATAGATCATTCGGTGCGCACATTTCACGCACTCTAAATGAAAGCAAAATACACAAAGACAACAAAAAAGACTGGAACTTTTGGAAAATATGGTTCAGGTTCTTACAAGGGGTAGAGCAACATCATGACTGGCCTGCATATTGTTAAACAAACATCAATCAGATCATTAACCAAAACATTAAGGCCTAAAAGAAAGAAAGAAATTAATCATCTTGGGATCACTCAAAAACTACCCAGATAGTGTGTGAACATGAGTGAGAAAAGTCCAAAAACGACCCATATTTGCTGATCCTGCTCTTCCTGTTTTCTCAGTGGCAACAAAAATCAAAGAAACCGAGTAAACTGAAACTGAAAGAAGGGTGAAGTTGAAACCACTCAATGAGACTGAGAAAACTGTTTAGAGGATGTAACGACAGGTGGACAAAGACTTGAAGGTGAAGGGCTACTTATACGGTGTTCTTGAAGACACTTGGCAGGAAGGGAGTAAGCATCAGATTCTGCCTTAAACGTGTCGAACTAGATTTAGCACCGTCCAGATTGGCATTAATCAATAAATAAGCTCGGGTGCTTGCAGGGCCAGGTTGCATTTTAATCTTAAAAATCACAATCTTTTACTTTAATCACATATTTTTTCATATACAAATATTTTGGGAAAAACCTAAAAACAATGCCTTAACTACGTACTTTATCTTGTTCAAGTTGTTAAACAATGTTTTGTCTCAATTGGATCCTCGAGCTCGAAGTACTTTGAGGGATTCTCAATTAAGTTTTTGATGGTTGCAGAAAAGTTAGTATAAAAAGACAGAGTACTAGTTAAAATAGAGTTATCACAGCATCTCTCTATGTCACAATTTTATTTTTGAAATAAAATCTAATAAGTTCGGTTTATAATATTAACTTAGTAATAAAATTAAAATCCTAAAGTCAAAAGGAAAGAAAATAAAAAAACTAAAAAAAAATAGATAAAATAAAATAAAATAACAGAAAAATATCAAGTCCAACTTCTTATAGAACTAAACCTCGGGTATCTCTTGAAGAAATTTGAGTCCTATAAAATAATTAGATCTAAAGTTATAAACTTTTAATGCTACTTTATTGGCCTAACTTGATCAAGTTTTTTTTTTCTTTTGACTTCGCTCTACCTTAATGATCCATAAATGCATATATTAGACTATTTATATAATTTGTTGGTAATGTATTTTTATCTAACCAAGTTAGATCCTTATCCGAATATTTAGAATATTCACTTTCTCAATACATTAGTTTCTCCATCAAAACTCTTTTATTTCTTATAAAATAACTTGTTTAATTTATCATTAAAAAACAATAATAATATGGATGGAATTCCTGTACAAAAAATGAATGAAGATACTCAATTGAGAATTAACATTAGAGAACCCCAGTTGATCATATGAAAAAATGTTCGGGGACTCGATCAAGACAGTTCGGGAACTTCTTCAAAGGTCTGCCCAAGATATTAATGGGGTTGTCCCTTTCCCAAGCAAAAGCCACGTGCTCATGTTTTTGAGGAATGAGGTCGGTGACACTTGCCATCAGGAATAGGGTTCGTCTATATGAGGACAAGTTCCTACTTTTATAATATTTTCATGGGCGGATGGATCAAGACAAATGTTGGAAGCTTTGTGCAGGCTAATTATAATTTTTGAAGTTACAAAAACTGGCCGGTTAAATGGTGCTGGGCCAAGAACATGAGGATATATTGATCCAGGATAAGATAAATGGGCTCAAGCCCAATAAAATGATTCTGGGCAGCGAGAGAAGGCCCAGTTCTTGCTCTTCCGAATTGTAGCAAATCCTCTATGAAATCATTTTGTCAAGTGTCACTGTCATCTACGCTTGTTTTCCGATTCCGTGGTTGAACCAATGAATCACTCAACCGAAAGTAAATCATTTAACTGATGTCTACAAGTTATCAATCTTGTGAAATTTCGTAATTTCTGCCGAAGAAGCTTCAACCACCCCACCAATCTTCTTGGAATAATAATTTTTGTTTGGAGGATCTCTAATCAAAATCTTTAATAATATATTTATATTGTTTTTGAAAGTATTTTTTAAAATGCTTTAGATTTTTTTATTCAAATTCCCTTTTTTATTATATAGGCTAGAAACCATAGAAACATGAATCAAATACAATTAATTAATGCACTTAAGATTGAGGTATAACGGAAAAAGGGACTTGTTTTTTTTCTCTGCACCTGGGTTCGATTCTTTCTGTGCATGCCTATCATTCACACGGTGCTTTACATGTTCACTGGGCTTGCAGGATATTCAGTGAACTCGAGAATTAATTATGGTGCGCGTAAGCTGGCCCGAACACCCCGGATTATATATAAAAAAATACAATTAATTATTATGATTGAAGGTGTCCTTTTTTTTTCTTTTCCTTTTTTTCTAGCTCAAAGGAAACAAATTAGTGGTCTAAGTAATTATTGATGATTACCACAACATCCAAATATTTAAAAACTATCAGAGCCCTTAAAAGCAGGCAAACAACACCGTTCAAATCCCTATACATTTGCGTGTAAGCTAACAATGGAGACCATTTCAAATGCTTAAAGTAGTTGAGCTGCTTATCAATCTCATTTTCCTCTTTTACTAATGCTTTTCTCCTTCTAATTGAAGTGAAGAACTATAGTTTTTCCAATATTTTGGTTTAGGCTTCTTGTTTAAATCTTTTGTAGATAAGTATGTAGTTAGACCAACAAAAACTTTGAAAATTTTCTCTTCTAGGAAGTGACCAATCTAAGCTAGAAGCTTCACCCTCTTCCTTTTTCAAACTTGAAAATTTTATGGGGCTATAATGTGCTTGTGTGTTCAATGAATGATCACTTAGCAATGGCATCAGTGGCGACAAAGGGTGCATCTGGATTATATTTTCCAGGGAATTTGTACAAGGTAGAGGAAAGGAATAGTATGACAATATTGGCCATGGCCAGGGCAGGATCTTCTTGTTCTTGGCGCATGATCACCCCGAAAAAACGAAGCTTTTACGCAATAGCAAGCGCCGGTAATCCACCAAGCTTGGACATGAAAAATGGGAAGAAGGTGAATGGGATTCATGTAAAGGAGACTCCGTCTCCGTATATAGGCAATACAAATCCCAGAGGGTTGGCAATCGATAGCAATGTTGGTGAACCTCACACATATTTGCTTGGGAGGTTTGTGGAGGATAGGTTTGTTTATAGGCAGACATTCAGTATCAGGTCTTATGAGATTGGACCTGACAAAACTGCCACCATGGAAACATTGATGAATCTCCTTCAGGTTAGTTAGTTAACTTTGTCATCCTATCATGGCTCTTGGCATTTATCCTTTTCCTGCAAAGCTTTTAGACAACCTGTGTAACATTCCTTCTCAATTCCAAACATTTGTGGCCTATAATGCAAGTGCCAATTAATCAAGTTTTTATGATTAATTAATGTATCACACAGTGAGTGGACTCTATCTAAATGCATTTACTTTAGGAAACTGCTCTAAACCATGTGACAAGCTCTGGACTAGCTGGAAACGGCTTTGGTGCCACACGAGAGATGAGCCTGAGGAAGCTTATTTGGGTAGTCACTCGCATTCACGTTCAAGTACAGCGATACAGCTGCTGGTATGTTATCTTCTTGTAGTCCAGAATTCTTCTTAAATAATGTTGCGAAGATAGACTGCACGACAGGACAAGAAAAATTTGCAAATACACTAACTTCTGAATTGTTTCACCATGTTCTATAGCTAATATATAGACGTTCTAAATTATATTCTTTACATTACTAACATTTGTGATTTGAACATACTGTTTCTGGACAATTCAATGTGACAGGGGAGACGTTGTTGAGATTGATACTTGGGTTGATGCAACAGGGAAGAATGGTATGCGCAGGGACTGGATAATTCGAGACTACAACACCCAAGAGATTATAACAAGAGCAACAAGGTTCTGCACTTCCATCTTAAAAGTGCGAGTGAATGATTTCTATCTATTGAGAGTAGTACTTTAACTCCTAATATTAATCATCTCAATGCAGCACATGGGTGATCATGAATAGAGAAACACGAAAGCTATCCAAAATCCCAGGTGAAGTCAGGGAAGAATTGCAACCATTCTACATAAACAGGCTAGCAATTCCCGCTGAACACAACGATATTGAAAAAATTGATAAGCTCACTGATGAAACAGCAGGCAGAATTCAATCCGGTTTAGCTGTAAGCGGAGATAACTAAGATTTGTAGCTTGTCTTTATTACCGATCTACTTTGTTTCCAAATGGTTTTGTTTATTAATTCCTGGAATCTTGTGTTCATGCAGCCAAGATGGAGTGACATGGATGCCAATCAACATGTAAACAATGTCAAATACATTGGATGGATTTTGGAGGTAATTAAGATTTAAAAAAAAATCCCTCACCACTCATAAATTCAACAGTTCAAGCACAATTTTCATTGAATGAGCAGCAACAAGATTACTATTTATTATAGTTTATTTTGATGTTATGTTCATAGAGCGTGCCAATGCATGTCCTGGAACATTACAACCTGACAAGCATGACCCTTGAGTATCGACGAGAGTGTCGGCAATCAAACCTGCTCGAATCTTTAACAAGCACGAGCGAAGATTCAAACAGCAATTCCAGTAATCGCAAAGCAGACATGGAACACACACATCTGCTGCGTATGCAAGCTGACAAGGCAGAGATAGTTCGTGCAAGAACAGAATGGAAATCTAAACTAAAGCACGAGTGATGCGATTTCATATATTTTCAACCACAGCTCATGCTCTATTTTGCTTTTTTGTTTTTCTATTTATTTTGCTTCCTTCTTTTGTATATTAACCGTTGTTGCTTTAAATGTTGTTACAAGCACATGTTATTGATTGTGCAATCATTTCCTGGTTTATATGCAGAGCATAAACTATAGAGTATCATCAAGCAAACTTTCATGTATCGAGACTATATTTATCTTTTCAGCCTAAGATGGTCTATTCATTTCAAGATTAGAAGGATTCTTGAGAATTTTTAATTCTTAATAATGCATGATGATTGAAATATTGGGTTTCTTAAAACACATACAAACAGTGCAAACATTAACTTTAAAATTTTTCATGAATTTCAAAAATTCTATTATATAAATTTAAAATTGTTTACGGTCGATGTAAAAATTACATGAAAATCAAATGTTCTTTTCAACTTTGAATATCTGCTTTAAGATATGAGTTGTTGCAAATTATAAGCCGTCAAAATATTCGGTTTCTAATAATAATTCTCACAAACTACCAGTAAGAAAATTCTTAAACCCTTTCAGAAGAGAAAGATTGTTATACTTTAAAGTATTAGCTTTTTTCTTTTGTATTTTAGGTGTTTATGTATTGTGCTTTATCTACCCACCTTAGAAAATATAAGGCATAACATTCTATTTATAAGAAAACCTAAAAATTCTATAAGTAATAAAATATTAATTTGCCCCTTAAATAATATCGCATGTATTATCTTAGAATAATTTTAGAAATTTATTCAATCAAGTTCATACTCGATTTTTTCTAGGTTTAAAATTATAATTCTCTGTATTAATTATATTATAGTCCTTAATTTCTAAAATTTATTTACAATTAAGTCACACTTGATTAATTTAATAACTCAAAGACATTCAACAAAAACAGCATAATAGAAAGACTTTAGGGAGATTAGGTGATACAGGTGGAAGTTAATAAAACAACTATAACACAAATAAAATAATTGTAAGTATCAATTTTAAATTTATAATTTTATTCTCTAAAAAATAAGTATATAGTGATTGTCTTCTTAAAAAATTTAGAAGCCTTTTAAATAGACTAAAAATATATATATTTACTAGAAAACAACTATAAATTTCAAAAAATCAAGGAATTAAAACATAAATCCGAATTAAAATTGATTTGATGGGAGATTGGCTCATTGCAAACTAAAAACAAACTTATGTGTGAGGAAGCAAAGTGCTTGTTGGTGTGTCTATATATATAACTTGATGGGTATTTTGGGAGAGAAATTTCAGTAAGAGATTCTATCAAATCGCAAGTCTTTTGTTCTCATTTGTTTTTGCAGGAATTTGAGATTTGAATTGTGTAATGACCTGATTAATTTAAAATAACAGGGACAAAATTAAAAGACTTTTATTGAATTGAAAGGATTTAATTGCAAACAATAGGACTCGATTGAATGGAATTAAAAGTTTCTTAGCAGATTCAAGGTAGCCTTAACCTTCTAGGATTAACTAGATTGTTCTTAACATTTTTCATACCTCTCATGCCTGCAATTGTTATTGAAAACAGATTTCAAAGATCCTAGAGACTGAAGACCAAGTCTTTCCAAGCAAAACATTCACGTCTTCTCAAAATGACGGTGTTTCCTTGTCTTCAAAATGCCATTGTTTACTTGCCAAACATTTCCATCCCTTCCAGCAGCTGACTCCTCTTCTAGTTGCCTCCCAACATAATATATATGTTCATTGTCCTAACAACAAAAACAACTGGCAGAGAATGGTTCATGCATCTTCATCAAATCTTCCCAGGTCCATTACAATCCCTCCTCTTAGAAAATCTTTCCCCCAAGGTGTAGGTAAGTATTCCTAAGCCATGATTCTTCGATACATACATCTTCTTGTTGTCCTTACCATCGGACCAGAAGTTCCCTCTTGGTTTTGCGTTTAGAGACTCGTTCTCTCCGATCTAGCACCTATGTTGGCTCCAACTATAGCTTCTTCCCTTCCAAACCAAAAAGCGGTAGCTTGGGTTCTGGCTGCTGGTCCTTGTCGGTTCATCTTTTCATAAGAGAAACTTGGAAGGTGTGGTGGATATATTTTGGCCTTGTCATGTAATTCTAAACGATAAGCCACCTTCCCTATCCTTGCTTGTATTTTCAATGGTCTGTGGTATTTATAAGCTAACTTCTTATTTTTCTTCGGATGCAAGCTCAATAAACAATAATGTTGGAGCTTAAGCTACACCCAATCTCCCTTTAATTCCAGTTCCTTCCTTCCCTTGTTTGCCTGTGCTTTCTACCTATTCTGGGCCTTGCGTAAACTTGATTTGATATTTTATATATAATGACATTGCCCGATCTCTTAAGTGCTCCTCCACTGCCTGATTTTGTGTTGATCCTGGGATGCCAGTGGTTAAAATGGCATTAGAAGGAGATTCTACTGGCCTCTTTCCTTGAGTTTTAATAAGTTAATCTATTTTGGGTGACGTGTGTTATAATTGTTGAACTAGTTCTTCTAAAATCCGTTGTTGTTTTATGCTGGTGATTGCTAACTATGACCCATACACTAAAAAAAAATCCTTCCATAACAAGTTGGGATTATTTAACTATTATGTTTACATATGGACAAGGACGGGAGAAGTTGGGAAACATTCAAGTAACATGAGGTAGTCTAGGCCTCCTACCACGAACTAGATTGTTCTCAACAAATTTTCACACCTCCCCCTGCCTGCTGCATTTGTGCAATTTATAGACAAAACTAAGAATTTAAAATTTGCAACTTGAAGTTTGAAAACAGATTTCAAAAATCGTTGACTAACAAACCGAAAACCAAGTCACCCGAAGCAAAACGTTCACGTCTTCTTAAAATGTTGTCCTTTCCTTGTCTGCAAAATGCCATCGTTTCCTTAGCAAACGTTGTCGTCCATTTCAGTAACTAACTTCTCTTCTCGTAGCTTCCCAACAAAATATGTTTATTGTCCCAACAACGGGCAGGTAATGGTTCATTTTCATCGGATCTCTTATGAGAATTGTTTAAAACCTAAGAATTCAATTGAATTATATAGAGTTCCAAAGATTTGGTCGTCTCCTAACAATTGATGTCAATTAGTAATTTAGTATCAGCACGGTGTTACCAAAAAAAAAACACTAGCATGGTAAAATGGGTTAACCATCATTGGGCCATGTTTGGAATTGACAGGGATTGAAGTTTAAAGGCACGTCCACCATTGAATCACAAATAAGCCCATAGATTGGCATAGTTGCACCAAAATGAGGCAGACTTGTCATTATATGTAGGCCTAGTCTGAACTTAGAGAGCTTGGTTTGTGCCCCGGATATAGCTCCGACACTGGAGGTCCTCGTTAAGGTAAAACTGTCTGATCGCCTTCTTGTGAAGTAGACGTCCAATGAAAGAAGAAGAAATATCTCCATGGGAGGAGTACGTTCTTTAACCACTGTTTTCTTTTGTTTCCCTTGTCTTCCTTTATGCTTCCAAGGACCGCAAAAAAAAAATTTACGTGTATGTTTGATTTTGATGTGTATGTTTCAATTGACTCTCCACTAGCCAAAAATTACCTTAGTTTAATATATATCTGGATGGTACATAAAAATCGAAAGGATCTTGACTATAATATTTTTTTTAAAAAAAAATGGAAGTGTATGAGAAGGTTGAAATCTATGAGATGACAGTAATAAGATAATATCATTAGCATAATTATATATCATATGATGACCTCAATCTTAACATAGGCAAATTCTACACTATTGTGGTATATGTGCGCGCGATGTCAAGGGTAAAGGAAGTCGTCATTTAGTTATTTGGTTCAGAATTACTAGAAAATTAAGGTATATTGGTCTTATCAGAAATTTCAAGGGTAAATAACTAGTTATGACTAGGGAAGATATTAGCACCCCTAACACCTTATTTGAAGTAAGATGCATTATGTGGTCTAAATGGTTTAAAGGTTTTGATGGGTTACTAACTGATGGTTTGTCTATGCCTTGGGATGAAGATTTATTCGTGTGAATAAATCTGGCATTTCAAATTTAGTATGAGCTCATCCCAAATGAATTCTTATGGAAAAGATATATATAAGTTCCCTAACATAGTTCACCTATTTTGAGAGGTGAAAGGGTTTTTCACAGCTCATGTGTGTGATGAAAAATACTTTTAATTAAAATTAATGAATATTCAGAATAATTCTAAGAATTTTCTAGTCAATTCCTGATATTTAAATATTAGCTTACTTGTAGGTCTGGTATTTATATCAGAATATTAACTATTAATTCTCATAAATTAAAATTTTATGAGTTATTAAAATATTGGTTAAATTTTCATAAAAAAAGAAAAGATTTTGTTATTTTGGTTATCACGGTTAGTAGACTCCAATTCTGAAGGGAGACAGGACATCATCAAACACAAGTATAAGCCTTCTTATTTATGTCAATGTCCTTCCAGTTTTCGGTGTTGCATTCTCACAGCCATGGAAAGGCATATACTCTATTATTAACTCTGATTCGGCAACTTCAACTATCTTAAAGAATGAGTGCTATTTCAAGGTTGGTAATGGGAAACCATTAAATTCTGAAGAATAAATAGCTACAAGCAGGGACTTTGCAATCTTGTTTTCCCACCGCTTTATGAAGTATCAGCATCCAAAACAGCGTCACTGCTGGGAATGAGGGACTTCAAGGTAGATTCTTAGCACTGGAACTTTAGATGGAATCAGAGATTTAAGATCTTCAGATCAGACACAACTTCAGCAGCTTGTTCTCCTATTAGATGGGGTCAGCTTTTACTCTAACATCGAATCTGTACAAGGAATTTTCTCGTACATAGGCGATTGCTTAATCTCAGTCAAACAGCTTGCGCTCACTACAATATTGGCATAAAGAATGTGAATCACCCTTTTCTTCATTGCTACGCATTTTGGCGTCTTTGGCAGCGTTTCATGAATTGGTTGGGCATTAGTTGGTGCATGGAAAAGTCTGTCAATCAAGTTGTTTTGCAATGGAGCGTTCTAGTAAAAGGCCAATTCCAACGACGAGCACTTACAAAGTCTTCTTATGGGATTTTGTGGAACACTTGGAGTGTAAGAAACAAACTGATTTTTTAAGACATCATGCCAGTTTGGAATACAATGTTTGAACTTGTTCTTCATCATTTGTCTCTCTGGTTGTTAAAGGCTATGGATGGAAATTTTTCATATATTGGGAATCATCTAATTAGAAGCTCAGATGGTATTTTATTATTGGAGCTTTTTTTCTAAAATAAAATCTCAAATCATGCTGTTTGGGTAGTTAAATGAGCTCACATAAATATATTATTACTTGTATTTGAGATAATCTAACATTAATATAATAAAGTTTTTCAATAATTATGAGAGAGACATGAACATTGGACGTTCATTTCAAGTACAAAAATACTTAAATTTAAAAAAAAAATGAAATTTTAATTTTATAATGCTGAACAAAAGTTTTTTTAATGTCTCGTA
>Ga0307511_10002081_pt1 | contig 20960 bp, 12 predicted proteins | sample 13_EM_MG_FD_200266 | JGI IMG/M metagenome (GOLD analysis project Ga0307511, IMG submission 200266) | Populus trichocarpa ectomycorrhiza microbial communities from riparian zone in the Pacific Northwest, United States - 13_EM | ecosystem: Host-associated > Plants > Roots > Unclassified | place...
AAGTTTTTGATGAACACCTTTCCAATCAGTACATCGACCGGAAGTTTTGCCAAATGATGTCCAAGAGGTGTCAATTGTTCATCCCCTTCTAAAGCTCCAACCTGAGAATGGCAAGGTAATTGAAGTAAATTACAAGCATTACAACACGTAGTTATTCTTTTGCAAAAGGAAAATACTTGCAATAAACATAACTTTCATTGAATATTTAATACCAGGAGAAACAGTTCCAATCAATTCAAATTAAGAGAACAGCACCATATCATAGAAGAAGAATCTCATTTCACCTAGGGTCACAAAAATTCCAGTCATGACAGATCCACAATAAATTTCATTAACAAAATAGTAAAGCCTTTAAGAGCTAGAAATTCCTACTAGGTTAAAGGAAAAATTCAAAGCCGACAACTAGCATCTACTTATACGGATTAACATTGAATGCTTTCAATAGGAAGGATCCTAAACAAATAGAAAAATCTCACAAAAAGGGAAACCAGAACCAAATAAGAATTTGAGGCATATCCTAAGAATTCCAAGTGTAGATATAAAAAGAACAACAAATATGTTGGTAAACAAGCTTTACATAAATCTACCAAGTTTTAGTAAAGAAGGTTCCATAGGAAACTGCTTAGTTATCACTGGTACACATCAGCCTAAACTTTATCTAACAGCATTTAAATAAACTGACACAAAGAGTAACTAGATTTGAATCCACATTGAAGCTATCAGTACAATATAAAATTAGCTGGAAACCAATAACAAAGGTTCATATCTGTTTGCAGTCCAGTAAATTAAAATTCATGCACAAGTACACGATAAGATCAATTGAAAAGGAAAAGGATAACAACAATTGCCAAGAACAAAAAACTGCAAGCAATATATCTAGACCAATCCAATAAATGTAAGGAGTTAGTTTGTTGGTCCACTTCTAATATTGACAACTTTAGATGATTATTTTTCTTCAATATTCACCTAACTCTTTGAACCCACAAGCTGAACTACTTTGCAAGGTCATATTGAGTTGTGTGCCAGATGATCTGTTGAGGATGTTTCTAAATAGAAAGGATCTTGATTCTTAATTTCCTTGATGGAAGTAAGGATTGGTTCTTAAAAGCAAAAACAATTAAAAAATACCTCCTATTGTAGGACAACTCTGCTAGACAATATTCTGACCAAAATAACCCAAAAAATAAGCATATTTACTTTCGCTAACTGCTTCTCAGATGTTGCAACAGTTAAGTCTTGATAGACCAAAATTATACTTCGTTCTCTTTAGCTCTAAGACCTTCAGTCTCTTGTTTCTTCCAGAGAGAACTTCTGTGACAAAAGAGTATCTGCTCCCTTTGGAAAGCTAAGTCAATGTTAACTAACTCTTCCTCCCTACACTGCTCTGTAGAATTTGTCCACATTACTGGACATTAGGAAAACACCTCTATTCCATATTCTCCATGATATTGAGTACTGTACCAATCCCCTCAAAACCCTGGGCACAGCCCACCCTGGTATCTAAATGAAAAATAGAAAGAAAATGAAGAAAAGATCAAGATTTGAGGTTAACGTAAGAATGATTAAGACCAGTGTTGATTGGTTGACACTCACATCACACATGAAACAAGAAAGTTAATGTGAGTGAAGCAGCAAGTAGCACTCATATAAGACAGATGTTTATGCATATATGGCTCTAGTTGACAAGAGCATGTTAGAACCATAGTTTAAACAAGATAAACCTACCTCATATAACAGTGAAATTGCAGAAGTCATAGCCTCCTCCCTTGGAGGTTCTAAAGCCTGAAAATAATGGCAAACAAAATCAGCTTCAAGATCTTATCAATCAAACCATCAATAATCTAGAAACCAAAGATAGAATTAGTTACCTTGGATAAAAATGGCTTTATGTGTCCCAGAGAAAGTAATTTAATTTGCAGAGAAAGCTCCACTAATGGCATCCGAAGCATCTCGGGAACCTTTCCATTGAAAAGATACAAGGTAAGATGACAGTAAAAAAATCATGAATAGAAAGCTTAATGACATAATAAAGACAGAATACAAATCACAGGTATAGGTACCAAAAGTCTAATGGATTTTCATGCAGAATCTACCTGATAAGGACGCATGAGTTTTTCAAATCTGTGGCGTGTGTACAAGCAAAAGCAAATTCCAGGTTTTACTCGTCCAGCTCTCCCTCGGCGCTGCCTTGCATTTGCTTGAGATATCCAATCTTCAACCATGCTTGTCAATTTCTAAAGCAACAGATATTACAGATCTCACTTAAGTTTGAGAAAGTATATTTAGATAATAACTCTCATCATTGATCTTGTTGCTGGTGGCATCACATAATTAAGCCATCCAAAATTAAAGATGATATCAGAGATAGTGTACTTCTAGGAAATAGTATGAATAGAAAATTGGAGGTTTTTGGATTAATTTAGCATGCGGAGTTCCTGTTTCTTTCATTATATGTTTTGGAACAGCAGGATATTATAACGTGCATGCTTTCCAATCTTTCTATAAGAAGAATAAAATCCAATTAATAGGAGAGATCCTATTCCCTCTATCATGCAGAAATGTATGTTAGATCACAGTTCAAGGCCAAGCCATCTCCACAAAATTAGTTAATATATCGATTTTGAGCAACCTTTAAAGCACAATTTGCATAGTCTAAAAATACTACCAATCAAAAATGCTGATAGCAAAATGCTTGCCGTTTTGATATACATTTGACATGAAAGTTAAAATGAAATTTATGGACCATACCTTTTCTTCACCTTATTTCTTTGACCTTTTCCTCAAGAATAAGGCAACTAATTTTTGGAAGATAATGCTACTTATTATAAAAGGTGAATTTTATAAGAAAGGAAATAATGTCAAAAAATGAGAGAATAGCATATCCTCCAATTGAGAAACATACTCTACGCTCAAAGAAAAGAGTTTCCAATTACACTGAATATCTGCTAAGGATGAAAGATGATTTTTAGAAGTAGCTAAATGCCACTGCCAATCTCATGATTAAAAGAAGAGTTTCTAACAAGAGAAAGTCCTAAGGTCATGTAAAGACTAAATTTCTAGAAGTTGATGAACCATAGAAGATTTAGATGTATTGGATCCTGCACTTGCTCTATCAACATTTTGCAAAGACTCAATGTTGATCAAAGCATTTGGTGGTAGGAAGCAATACTATGGTCTTGCAGAAGAAGGATCTAGGAAAAAGTATGAATTACAGCATTCTTTTATGAAGTGCTTCTCTCAAGACTCTTGCCAGCATGTCAATGATTGCCAGCTCAAGATTCGTATCATTGTACCAGATAATAGCTCATCAAAAGTGCAAATGCTGCACAGCATTAAGGTTCTCTTACATGGTTCAATACCAATCACTACTAAGGAGGTTAGAAGAAAATGGAGTTACACAGGAGCATATTATTTTCATCCATTACTAATGACAGAGAGACACAAAAAAGGAACAAACATGTGGATATAACATCTCAACATTCAAAATGACAACTGACCTCTAAGAGCTCCAGATAGGAGAGGATAATTATAAATCCAACCACTATTATTAACGCAGTTAAAGGAAAAGGCCCTAGAAAATGAACATAAACCAGAACAATAACTTTTGGTTCTTTAATTCAGATTTACGATCTATAATAAATCTAACTTGTTGAAACTAACATGATCTATATTAAAAAATAAGTACGGAAACATAGCTGTTTTCTTCATGTAGGCCATACAGCTGAAGAATAGCATTAATTGTCCATGCACTGAAATTTTATGTAAGATAGGCGAGTGCATCTAATTAGGAAATAAACTGTTTTCAATATTACTTCCAACTTATCCACAATACATCAAACATATCTCGATGTTACTTCTTTAAATTTGATAATTCTTAATCAAACTATTTTTGCCTTAAAAAACAAGAAGAAATGCACAAACCTTCTGAGGATTATAACGATTTTCCTTGTGTTTTCCACAATCAATCACATATACGACATCATCTATTGTTAAACTTGTCTCTGCAATGTTGGTGGCTATAATAACCTGGATAAAGTAAAAGCAAAAATTAGCAATTTTTATTTCATACATCAATGGCCAAAACAAATGGAAACTTAAGGGCCACCCCCAAGAGAGAGGTGTTGGCAAGCTACTAAGAAGATCAAGCATTCACTTAATCAGTTGAAGAATAGCACCATGATATACCAGCATTATGGCAGGCTACTTACCCTGCACTTACATTTCCTCTTATTTCCTCAAGGTTTCTTAAGGTTCAACTTTCCTACAACTGCAATAGCTTTTCTTCTCTTCTGTATCCCCTTAAGTTTACCCTTTCCTTAGGGTTATGTGAACTTGCTCACAAATTAGGTAAGTCAGTGCCGTGCCCACTTCTATTGAACAAAAGTTATCCATATTTTTTAGCTTTCTTATTCATTTTTTTTATTGGAGTAGTTGTCAATCTGAACTCCACCCTTTCTTCTGTCATTAGTCAAAACACTCTTAGCCTCACCTTGTTGATTTCATTGCAATTGCAATAAAACAACCACCTCATTCATTCTCTCTTTATATCCATTTTACAAATTTGTGCTACCTTTTTCCAGCTATTTATCTTGCAGGTGATTCTTCTATCATACAATTTCTAGGACATGGTGAACTTGATTCGCACATTGATGGTCCTTGCCAATCTAAGATAGAAATCCAATTTTAACATCCTTTCTTGGTGATGGCTTCTAGAAATATTTATAATAAGTCACATGAGTAGGTTATTTGATTTCTATAGTAACCACATCCAGTTGTCCGGAATAATTTTCCCAATAATATGCTGTTTGATTTTCACTTGATGACTAATAATGGTGTATTTCAAAACTGTACAAGCCCCTTCTACAAAAAGGAAATCTTGTTTCTTTCCCGGCCTCCTCTGTGAAGAACATGTTTGATGATCTGACAACCCACCTTCCATGAAAGGCTTTTAATTGCTTTTGACACATCAAAAAGGTCATTTGCTGGTCTCAGGGTGGTCTCATTTGCTACAAACAATGGAGGCAACAATTGCAAAGTCAACCCACCAGCCTAACCCAGCTGAAAAACAGGATCACAGCTCTAAATTTTAACAAAATTTTAGGGTTTAGTTTGGATCAACCTCCAGTTGTCCCATCAGTCAGCCACTTTAAGAGCTTCAGAGTTTGAGATCCCTAATTTTACCAAGTATAAAGCAACAACTTAAGAAATGAGTCATTTGACCTCTTGTTTCTTTCTCTTCCTATTTGTAAAACAAGTTTTTGGCATACCATTCAAACCTTCATGCTTGATATATTCAAGTTATAAAAGTTGTTATCTTTCTATTATTTGATTAGTATATCTGCCTTTTGTTATATTTTATATCATTTATGATTTGCCTGTGTTATAGGAATATATGAACATATGAATGCCATGTCTTAAGGCCCCTGCCAGTCTAAAAAATGAACATTGTAATTTTACAATATCATAATTTAGGGTGGAGACACAGCTTATGAACCCAAACCTGAATATGACCGAACAAAAATAACTGGCTTTAAGTTACCTTGCGTATGTTTTCAGGAGGCCATAGAAACACCTTTTTTTGGTCCTTTGATGCTATAGATGAATGCAAAGGAAGAACCCAATCAGAAGATGGTCCTCCAAATCGATAAGAAGCAACCAACCTATCGAGTAGCATATAAATTTCAGACACGCCCTGTTATAGAGCACAAATTGTATAAGAATGACAGTTCTTGAAGAGAATAAGACAAGCCACTCAGTTGTTGATGAAAGAAAAATATTGAACAGACTTACAGGCAAAAAGATGAGTATGGCACCCTCACCACATGTTTCATCAACATAACATATCAAGTCTTCAAGAAGGTCATAATCAATGATTTCTTCATTCAATCTTTTCTGTAAAAAAGATTGAGCATTCAGCAAGCAAAAGAGCATCAAACTAAATGGACTGAACTCTAAGCCACTACACAGAACTGGCACTTTACCAAATTCTTTTGTGTTTGCTCACTGTAAGTTTGGTAGCTAGTTGAAATATAATGGGGGTTAATACAGTCTTCTGAAAGCTGAGAATCATCACCCCATGCAGATAAAACTAGATTCTTCTTCCCTCTGTGGTTATCTACAGGACCACTCTGCAGGTGTCATGCACATGACAAGCTAAAATCAGCTTAAATAACAATAAAGTCATTAATAGGGAGCAAATTAAATTGTTACAAAATTTTAAGCCATTTAACCATACATAAGATGAGAATGCAAAACCCAGTGCAACACAAATTACACCATTTTAAGAAAACTAGAGTTAAAATGTAGGCATGGTTTATTCCTCTTTGCTTCAACCAGACAAATGTGATAGATTCATCTGCTTGCTTCCCTGCTTATTGCTATTGCAGTTGTAGGGTATTCATTGTTGGTTGTACTGTTATTTTAATGAGGTTCAACTTCCAATAGTACGCTACAGTACAGAATCACTATCACTATACAGCTGAGTTATCTACATTTTTAAGAAACATGTTAGCTGACTTTGAAGACCTGACACTGTTAAGGGCGGGGGTAGGAGATGGGAAAAAGGTCGTGATGATCAAACAAAATTACACACACAAACACACAAAGTGAATGACTGAATTGAATAGATTAAAGCAGACAATCCACATCAGTATCCTACTCGCCAAGCAATCATGATCTTCATCAATGACCCAACCACATTATGCAATAATATACATTACCTAAGTTGAAAAAATTGAAAAAATATACATTACTAGCTTCTTTCTATCATACTTCCCTTATGCTGCAATGATAAAAACTGAAAAATCTTCATCATTAAGTGATTAGTAAAAATTATGGGTCTTCACTATGAAATATGGGTATATATTATTTGCAACACACCCAGCAACCTGCCCATTGGGCATCTCCTCTGCTCTCAGTTTTTGTTCCTTTTTCAGGTCCCAAAAAGAGTAACAGATGAATAAAAATGAAGTTGAGAGAGAGGTATACATGGTCATGATTACTGAATTACTATGTGCATATGCACAATATGGAACATTTCAGAAAAAACAAAGATCAAACCATAGATTAGGGGAAATTAAATAGAATAAAGCAGCAAAACAATATGAAAACAACAACCACATTCTGGAATAAAAATGTTTAAGCACCTTATCAAATGCAGATGTTTCGTATCTTAAAGCAGCTGGAGCATCTGAAGCCAGGTTATAATTGATGTATTCATATATATCCTCAAGAAAGTAATTTGTCACGGGATGTGTACGGCCTTGAGCAGTAAGTACAGGGCATTGTCCAAAGTACCTCGAAAATAAATTTGAATCTACTGTGGCAGACCTGAACAAAGTCATTGATTAAATAAGAACACGTGCAAGATTATAGAAAAACAGAAGTGCTAAGAGAAAACTGAAAATGAACAAACATACATAAGAATAACTTTAAGTTTTGGTGTGTCTTGAGAAGATTGCTTCTCAATCAGGTTCTTCAAAACAATGAGTAGAAAATCACCCTGTCACAGGAAAAGAGTGATTAATTTTGTTTAATTCAACTTTTGGTTCTTCTGATATAACTGCCTTTAGCCGGGAACAGGCCCCTGTCTCTTACAAACTAAGTAAACAAATAAAATAGAAAATAAAGAAACCAGTACTGATTAGGCACTTCCCAGATTTAGCAGCAGTAGAAATGCTTCAGGAAAAAGAGGGAAAAAAAATTGTAAAGATGTGAATCTAACCCATGTTGAACAAATCGTGATAACAGATTGCTCCTTCAGTTTTCCTTTTCTAGATACTAAATATGCTCCCAGCTAAGTTTTCCAAAACATCAATTATCAAACACTATGAAAGCAAATTAGAAAAGGCTCATAAGCATCACATTTTTCATAACACAGCAATCACATGAATGTCAACAAACCAGGTCAGCATAGCATCAAAGCATCATGCACAGGTTACTGGAGTGTTTAGACTGTAGAGCCATGTTAACAAAGTGGTGATCCCACCTAGACATGTGTCTGAATCCTGGATCACATGAACCAATAGCAACACATTCACAATCCAAACGAACAGGATGATGAGTCCCACATATCAGAGTTTTCCAATATCAGATGAGGAATTGAGAAGGCTAGCAACAGAGGAATCTTAAAATTCAAGTAATGCCTACATTGTGAATCGCAGTGACTAATGGACATGATAAATCTAGTCATATTGCATCAATGGCATCCACTAGTAAGCCCGGTGACATTTTGAATGACAACATGTGGGGTATTGTATATGCTATTAACATTTACAAACTTGCCTAGCCAACTATATATGCCTTCTGCATACGAAAAATCAGTGCTTCCAACAAGATGCAACCAAACTACCTTATAATTCAATTCTGTGTAGGGAACTAACTTGATGAAAATAGCACTGAAGAGGAACACCACATGCATGAGTAAGAGTGCTAAAACAGAAGGAATCCAAAAGAAACTACTTTTCAAAATCCAGGAGATCAAGAAATTAAACTACTAAAACTATGTTAAACTTCACTCACCAAAAGAGATCGTTCATGCACTTCATCAACTATGACATGTGTTATTCCACTCAAACTCCTATCCCCCTGCAATTTATAAGATCCATAATCAGATAATGCCATGCATATGAAAATGCAGTGCCAAATATTTTTTTCTAATATGCAAAGCAATAAACACTTGTCCTCGATACTTGAAGATCTTTCATATCACCAATAATTAATCCTAAATAATTCTTATAATATACTACTTCCAGAAAAACAAAGAAGTTGGCCTCTAAATATTTGTTGGTGAAACATTATTTGAGACAAACTTAAGAACCACAGATTCAACAGAGTTAAGTTAAATAATGGGCATACCGCAAGCTTCCTTAGAAGAATGCCTGTTGTACAAAAGAGAAGTTTTGTTTTTTCATTCCTGAGAAAATAAAGCATGAGCAAAAAAAAATCAATATCAATAGTAAATATTCAATATAATATTAGGAGAATCTCAGAGTCATCTGTGACATAGATCATCATGCACAATTGTTTAAAACTTAAATCAATATGTAAACACAAATTTAATAATAATGTGGAACTTTTTTTTTTTTTTGATAATATAATAATGTGGTACTTAAATTGTGTAGCTTTAAGTGTGAGTTTTGGTGAATATGTAAGCAACAGGAGAATCATAACTGAAGTCATTTTGTGCAAATAGGAGTATCAGATTATATCCATATTTAAGAAATATTAAGCATCTTTCAGGAAGCTATGGCTTTGCTTTTGTGAACCTATAAGTAAAATAATGAGTCAACTTGGTTAGGCTTATCATATTCATATAGCCCCAATTGACTAGGCATTGTAGGGTATCTAAACGAACATGAACTGCAAATATTCTAGTCCAAACCTATAAAGCCAAGCAGAACCAAAAAGAAAACTTTATTTGGTTGTATTCAGTTTTTTCTTTCATTTGGTTTGGTTTTCCTCACTTGGAATTCAATACTTCTGTTCAGTGTCACTTTTGCCTAAAAACCCAGGCACAGCAAACCATTTACAACCCAAACAGACACACACAAACACAGAAGAGAGAGAGAGCAACCAACAAACAAACAAACGCTTCCCATTAGCTTCTCTTATCTCAAAAGCAAATAAAAACTAGACACTTTTCAGGAGCAATAATAAGACATGAATTGGCATATTTACAGAATTTTTTATTAATAAAAATCCTAGTTTGATATTTCAATTGAATCTTGAAAACAAATGATAATTTCGATAGTATGTATGCATATGTGGTGAGAGGGTTTGAAACAAAGTAATTAAATACAACAATTTGATAGCATCCAAAGAAATGAGGCCAGAGGTATGAGTTTCTTGTTAGTGCATTCATAAAATAATTAAAAACAGAAAAAATAGACAAGGCAGATTAAGACCTTGCGCTATCAAGCCGAACTTGATAGCCAACCAAAGAACCAACTGCACCAGGAGAAGGTTCACAGCGCTCATCAGCAACTCTTTCAGCAACAGATATAGCCTACATGGTAATGCAGCATCACAAATTGTAGATAACAAGTACATAGGGCTTACATGCAATTCCTTAATACAATCAGAGAAGCAGAAAATAATAACAATGGTACTAAATGAGCTTTACTGGATTAGTATTTCATTATAAGCATGAGATGACAACCATTTGCAAGTGTAGGTGAAAAAAGTTGTAACAACCACCAAACCTCAAAAGGAGAGAATTTGTAATTCACCATTCCAGGAAATTAGTCAGGCTCATTTCATAAGTTACCTTAACTGTAACTGACAAATGGATGTAATCCAAACAATTCTTAATGTTTGGTGGGGGGCGAGAAAAAAAAAATTCAGTGAATAATTGTGACACCTCACAAAACCTCAGGGGGATCCTTGAAATCTACCAAAATAAAAACTTTTCAATTTACTAAATTACAGATAAAGGGATAGAAACTCTGATTCTTCTTTTCTTTGGACTGCATCAACATGACTAGGGACCGAAGAAACCTTCATTGTAAAGTCACCAAATAAAGTAACAGGGCTCATCAAGGATCTGGAGGCTCCCAATCATGGGATTTTCACTTTATATTTTTCTCATGAAAAAGATTAAAAGAAGTAAAGAAGAAAAATGTTACATGAAGGAGATAAGGTATCATCCTAAATTAAAAAAGAAAAGAAAAGGGGAAGAAAGAAGGAAAGACAGGTAAGGGAAAGAACTACCAAATGAAAGCAATCAATTTCACCAGATATTAGCTAAAGACACTCCTGGAAACACCCCAGATGCAAAGCACCATAAAGAAGAAAAATGTTACATGAGGGAGATAAGGTATCATACTAAATAAAAAAATAAAAAAAAAAAAGGTAAGGGAAAGAACTACCAAATGAAAGCAATCAATTTCACAGGATATTAGCTAAAGACACTTCTGGAAACACCCCAAAAGCAAAGCACCATAAAAAAGCTATAAAAAGGGTCCTGTCCCACAATAATTTCTTGGAAAAGGAGTAGTTTTTTAGTTCCATTACATCCAAAAACTCCAAATAACCACAAAGACAGCACATCATATTCATTCACATGCATTGCGTCTGTATTGCCATTGAGGAAAGGATGGATTTTTGCTCAATCTTGACATCTAGAAATTCAAAGGTAATATGAAAATGTATCACCTGCCTACTGTTCAAACCACCTCACAAACAATCTATTCTTGACAAATTATCATCACTTAACTAGTCCTTGGCATTCTAGCTTTCCCACTGATCCAATAGCTCGAGGGAAACATGAAACGCTCTTATTGCCCATGGGAGTTTAGTCTCCATTTATAAGCACCCAATGACCATATCAAACAGGGAACTCTCCCTGTTCAATTATCACAATTCTCTCTGACAGCCATGGAAACTTCTCAATGGTCCACTCTTAAGAAAACACAACCTTAGATCTTATCTTCTAGATCCTAATTAATCTTATAGAAAACTTGTTTTCTCCGGTAACATTCATTTTACGACCCCCTGACAAATATATAGCTGCATCCAGTATGATAACTTACCCTTCTGAGATTGTGTGAACTAGACAGAATAATATGGATGTTTGATTCGCACCATAAGTTTGGAATAACAATAGCATGAAACAAGATATATATCTAAGAAATGAATACAGTTGAGGATAAAAGCATGCACCCACCGCTATTCTTCTTGGTTGTGTGCATATAATGTTACAGTTTCCACCATGACCTGACTCAATCATGTCATCCAGTATAAATTGTGGGACCTGTATAAAGGTGAGTTAGGGAACACATGGTATGACCATTTCCAAGCAAGAAGATCAACAAATAAAAAAGTACCCTTTCAAGTGCACCGACTTCTTTCTTTAATTAAGACTGGAAACAAGAACAGAGTTGTGTGCAGACTAATGTTTTTTTTTAAGATGTGAATGAATATATCGTAGCAAGGAATATGAGACCTGAGTAGTCTTTCCAGAACCTGTTTCTCCACAAACAACAAGAACATCATTCTCCTTCAGCATTTGTAAAATATCAACCTTCAATCCAGCAATAGGAAGTGCAGCTCTAGAGCACAGCATTTCCTAAAACAAGCATAGAGTTACACATGTGTGAGAGAGAGAGAGATCACCTCAAGAAGCAGATATTCAAAGGAGTAAAATCTTTAAAAAAAAAGGGGGGGGGGGGGGATGTGAATGGAAAGAGAACAAATGGTATTGACAGGATTTGGAATAGACAAACTATGTTCCATTACAAAACAACTGACCATTAGCCTAAACCATGACATATCCATTGATATTTGTGATAAATATAAAATAGGAATCGCAGTCAACAAACACAACAAAACAAAAGGAATGGAGAGCAAAACACACCAACCTTGTATTTCTTCAATTTCCTTTTAGACTCTTGCTCCTGTCTCAAATAAGAACTTTCTGCATCTTTAGCATATTTTTTTCCTAGACATGCAATGGTCAAAAATTATAAAAAAAATCCAATGATAACAAACTAGAAGTACAAATTTCATTCTATTGACTTATACTCACAATTTGCCACATAAACTTCAGCATTGAATCATACTCACAATTTGCCATATGTTGTCCAAAACATTTCATGAATTTAACGATTAGCTTAATCCTTCTAAATATTAACCATTATTCCAGGGTGTCATTATCCTTATATTCACTAATAGGAGAAGACTTTGACCACATATATGGAAATATGATAAAAGGGAAAAAGAAGAAGAGTATAATAAATAAACATGTTCAGCCATTTGTGTTTGAAAATAGCAGTAGAGTAAACCAAATAAAAAAGGACACCCTTTTTTATTAAAAATCAAATTTGAAAAGACAGTGAATCAGTAAAGGATGTTGACTGCGAAATTTACTACAACAAGAAAGAACATACTTTCTACTTTTGCATCAGCACCAGAATCCTTGGTTTCTTCGACATCGGTAATTTTTAAAGTTTCTTGAGAACTAGTTGTAGCATCAACAGCAGATGAACTAGAACCATCTGCCTTCAATAATAGATCCACAAAACCAGCCCTTCGATCCTCCACACTGTCTTCCACTCTTTTTGATGTTTCCCCTATAAGTATTTGTAGATTATTGCATTGCTCAAAACTCCCACCAATACAGAAAATACTTCAATTAATTCAATTTTGTGGCATAGATTTTAAAGAATTACCTTGTTTCCACTGCAAAACAAGAGAAGAGTAAGGGTTGATGATTGCTAGGTGAATAGGAAGATCAGGAAAGAGTTGATGAAGAGCAAATGCTGCAACTCTGTTCTGGGCATCCTGCAATCCAAATAAATTGCAAAATATAAATGTATAACAGCAATCTAAACATCCAATTTATTTTCTTTTTTTTTCCTTTTCTTTTCTATCTGGGTAATCATTTTTTTTTTATAACCTAAATTTGATGAATGTGGGAGTGGGGGGGGTGGATGGAACCAGATGATGAGCACCAGAGTTTCAGGGCCAAGACAACTGATGACAAACAAAAGTTGAACCTTAAAAATCTCCACTAATCAGATTGATGTGATGCTAGCTATAAACTCTCTTCAACTAGAGACAAATACAAAAAAAACTTGATTGCTATTAGTACCACACATGTGTAGGGCGGTAAATGCACATAGTAGCCAAAACCAATGGCAGATTAGGACATTTTTTAAAGGGGAATAAACCAATTATGTTATTTTCCAAACTAATTATGTTGGGATATATCTAGAAACACCCCTGCAGCAAATTTTACTGTGTGAAATATAAACTGTCAAATCATACAGCAAGAATATATACATATACATGTAAGAATTTAGCAGAAAACATTAAGAAGGAAATCAAAATTGAGTATTGGGAGCTGTCATTTTTTTGTGGGATATGCTAAATTATAATTACACACAGCTTGTATGAAGAGAAACAAGAAAGGGGCAATGGGTAGAGAGACGTGCTAGTAAAAAATAAATACAAACTAAGAGAGGAGGAAAAAAACACAAGGAGAAAAGGGGGGGTCCCATCAGAGAGAGAGAGAGAAAGGATACATCGGGATAGTAAATGCATGATGGTAGCATGTGCTTTTAAAACAAAATAGAAGTTTATAATTTCAAGGCCTTTCAGGGAGATAAAATGTTCCTATCTTTAGTTCAAACCAGCTAGGTGTCAGCACCACACAGACTTGCTTTTACCAATGTCACCTTATCAAGAAAATATCAAGAGCATTGAAGCCCAGCTTCCCATGGAGTTCACCATTGGTAAAGCTTTTGGAATCAGGGGCAACACAACCCCACCTCAATCCTTGGCCAAAAACCAATTATAGCAGTTGTAAAACCTGCTTGTTGTGCACCACTTTTCAATCCTTTGATAGTTGTATGGTATCCTAAAGGCACCCCCAAACTCATTAAAGATTGCAAATTAACAGACATGTGTTGACATTTCCACTCCCATTCCCACTTGCACTTTGCAAAAGGAACCAAAAAGAAGGCACCCGTGCCCAAAAAAAAAAGGTGAACATCATTGCGATGCTGGAAAGAAATTCAATCATAACAGTTGGTGTGGAGGAGAATGAATCCAAAATTTATTGCACCAGGATGCTAAGAAAACACATGGATCTCATTCTTGATCGAAACTGAAGACACATTAGCTTTTCTTTATTCCCTTGTGAGATTCTATTACAATTAGGCCTGAGCAGAAAACTTGGTTTGACAACATTATTGCATTCCTTGACTACAGCCTGGAGAGGTGAACATTCATGTGAGGGAAGATCCAAGCAAAGGGTTTATAGAGGACTCTAAAAGTGGAACGGGCATATAACTACTCTCCAATGAGTGTTTGTTTTTTTGGTTGGACCAACTTTTCAAAATACTTTTCAAACTGGTTTTTGCCAGAAAAGGTATAAAATCGATGCTTTTTTAGGTTTTTTTTCAATGATTTTGATGTGCTAATGTCAAAATAAAAAAAAAATTGAAAAACATCATTTTGATAAATTCTCAACTAAAAAGCACTTTTGAAAAGCAACTTGCACCGCATTACCAAACACACACTCAAGCATCTCCCAAATTACCACTTCACAATTCACTTCTTAAATTGTGCCTTACACCAAGTTCACAGAATGGACCAATAGAGTGATATGAATTGTGCATATGAATTATAAGGGCAGGATAAGAGGAAAGTACCTCAGCAGATTCAAATGTGTCATCCTGATCAGGAAGTTGAAGGCTGATAAGCCCCCCAGCTTTTCTGCTCTTGCCCCTCCCACTAGCTTTGCGTAATATGCTAACAGCATAAGAGAAACCCAGTTCCCTTTCAAGCACTTTATTGAATTTTGGAGCTTCCCAGCCTGATTTTTGACATAGTTGGTGAAGAACAGCTTTAGGAATCTTTTGCGGGTCCCCCTGTAATCATTTTGACTACATCAAAAAAATAGCAGATGAAGAGATGACAATTGCAACAGAAGTATATCAAACAACCACACAAAGGAAGCAAATAGAGGAGAACATATAGTAATTGCCACTGGATAATCTTCCCAAAAACAAATGAAATGAGAATGATGGGAATTTAAATCCATTAAGATCAAAGAAACCAGCTATGTAGAAAGCACTTTGTATTAAATATTTCACAGCCAAAATCACCCCATAATAAGATCCTTTACAGGTTCATTTCATAGTGGATGTTCTCCAAGAGACATGAGATTAAAAAAAAATAGATAAATAAATTTAAACTACTATCATGCAGGCGTTAGATCCAAGTTTGGTGTTTGAATCCATTGGGACAAACAACAACATTTTTAATGCATCACAAAATGTCCTCAAATCATCCAGTTCCAACAAAAAGATAAATGAATGAATTCACTGCATAGTAGATATTCTCCAAGAGATCTGAGGTTCGAAAAAAAGTACATGCATGAATTTTGGACCAAGTATCATGTATGGCATTATGATCCAACATCAGTAATATTATCCTAACAAGTTTACTACATTTCAGATGTTAGTACCTTCTTCCAGATACCTTCTAATTTCTCTAAATTCTTCTCACTACACAGCTCTCTCATTTTTTCCCTCTTCTGTAACTCCGATATTCCAGGAGGTAAAGCATCATTAGACGATGCATCATCTATGAAGAAGTCGCCAATCTCCACATCTTCCGATTCTTCCGAGACAATTTCTCCCTCAAGGGGCACACTAGAGGGAACAGGATTCAATGGAAAACCAATGGAGCTTGAACTTTCCAAATCATTTTCATCAACTATTGATTCAACAATGGTGGAATCACCTTCCACGTCCAATGATGTTATTGCCTCAAGGTGCTCACAAGGAGTGGAAGTAGAAAACATGTCCTCAGAAACATGCTGATGCCCAAAATCTTGTTCCAAGAGATCAAGTGATAATCCTGATCAATGAATGCAATACAGGTCATGGAAATCAGAACAATGACCATGTTTTCATACATATCAAGAAAAAAACAGATTTAACCTAGAGCAGACATTTCTTGCTTGAGTTTGCGGATAGCATGGCCTGCCTGTTCTTGGCTCTTCTTGTCCCCTTTTTCCTTGGCCTTTGTAGCTTCCAAACGCACTGCATGGTACTCTTTGGCAATAACATCATAAGTTCTTGGTTGTGGATCCTATCAAAATATAGACAAAAGGAAATAAACACCAATCAAACAAAGTAAGCTTCCAAAATATTCTTTCTCTGAAAATTAAATATCGCATACCATATACATAATATGACTAGTCATCATGTGTACTAATTAAGCACACTGTTGGAGCAAGCAATTAAAGCTAGAATCACGATGATGATATTAAATGACAAAAGAGTAACTTGGTGTGAAATTCACTTAGTAGTAAGATGAAAATCATTATACAACCAGGAAGCCACCATATTATCATCAAAATAGAAATTAATAGCATGAAAACAACCCATCATATCAAGTTAAGGTAAAGCCAGAACCAGTAATTTTCACACCTGAGAACATAAAAAGACAGACACAGTTTCCCCAGAAAAACACCATCACAAACACAAAAGGGAAAAACTATAATATATAGAGATTCCCCACCTTGGTAATACACTATTGGAGCTAAAATTTCAAGATTATTGATTGGAGCTGTTCAGACTCAGTCTCCATATGACAGCATCAGGAACCAAACAGGTAGGCTGAATTGAAATTTTTTATTTTTTAAATCAGAGACTCAACACCTTGGTAATGCACCAGTACAGCCCTAACTTGAATATAACTATCACAAGATGTTCAAGTTAGCATCCTGCAACTTATAGTCAATAACACAGTGATCTCAGTAGCTTTTCAGCAGCTTTCATAAAGTTAACTGCTTAAGAAGGCAACCTAACAGCCAAAAAAACAACCATCTCCAAAAACTGCCACCTACAGATATTCCAAAATAAGTATGTACTGGTAATTCCTAGTCACCCACATAAAAACAAGCCTTAGCTCATAGCCACCCCATGGGAGGAGCGTGGACAAGAGGAGAGAGGAAGGGAGGGCATATGCATGCGAATCAGACATACATAACTAGCCATTTACATTCCTCTACTCAAAATAAGAAAAGTTAACATTGGTCAGAGTACTTTAAGAAAAACATTAAAACACAAAGGGAAAAGGATTATGGACCTTGTTGGTGAAACTTCCATCAACTGAATCATCTTCCCAAGTTTTAGATTCCTCCTGCAAATTTTACAATACCGACAGAATTCCTGATTCATTGACTGTATTCCAACAATTTTTCTCAAATGAAGTTCGAAAAGGAAAAAAAAAAATAACGCAGCTAAAACAAACCTGAAGCACTGTCCATCAGCAACATTTTCATGAACCATACAAGTACATGATTAACCCTTAAACACAAATTAAAACAAAGTTGGGCAAACCTCAAAAATGTCCCAGCCTATTTTTCATCTCAATTAGGTCCCCAACATATCAATGGATTCTCAATTAGATCCTTCCATCAGTTTCAGTTAGCAAAATTGTTAAGTAGGCAAAACCCATGAAAGTACTAAAATCCCCCATCACTTTCCTTGTTTTCAAGAACAAAATAGATGCATATAAAAATATAACAAGCAACAAAAAAAAGCTCTCCTAATGCATACCTCTTCCTGTTGCTCTACATACTGCCTAATCCAATCCGCTTGCGACGGTTGGCGGAAATCAAGAACATTACCATCACCATCCTCCTCATCCCACCGCGCCTTGGTTCTAACCAAAACTCGCTGCTCCTCCTCCTCACCCTCAACCCTTCTAGACGAATCCACATAAGGAACCCAATCTTCCCTGGCAGTCGATACCACACTAACAGCCCCTACAAAATATGCGTCAACAACATTCCGAAAAATACACACATATATAGACATAATTAAATCATAAATTAGACCATTATTATACCTAAATAAAATTATAAAAAAAATATTCACCTCGATCGGAATTGAGAGAAGTTCCGCCAGAGAACTTCAAAGGAAGCTCATTTCCAGCCAAATTCAAGCATAACCAATCAAGCGCGGTCTCAAATGTCGCATTATCCTATCCAAAAACAAAATTTCATAAAACGGCACCGTTTTTGAAGAAAGCAAACAGGAAAGATAACTACCTTGAGAGAAGAAAGAGCGAGTTCAATATGATCATTAGAGAAGCCTTCACAGGAGAGTTTCTCGTAAATATTCTTAAGCTTTTTAGCTTTTTGAGCTTTAGAGAGAGAGTTAGTGTTATCAGTAACGGTGGTTTGTAGAGGCGGAGTGGTTGTGGAGTTGAGTAGGAGACGGCGTAGGCGGTTCTCGTTCTCGGCTGAAATCTGGAGCCTTGGACCGGAATTAGAAGATGATTTTGATTTCGAAGAGGATGCTTTGTTGTTGCTGCTGCTTCTCTGTGGCTTCTTGGGAGCCATTTTTTCCCTTCTTTGGGAGTTTTGGGTCTGGGTTTTCTCTGCAGAGTGCAGAGAAAGGGAGACGATGGGAGGGTATTTAAGTACTTAATGGTTTGGTGAAACGGTACCGTGTGATTTGATTCTAGCCTTCAAGCTAACTCTTGATTATACATTTGTTTTTTGTTTTTTTTTTAACTTAAATCAATCGAAGATTTAAAAAGAATATTGAATATTTTTTTATTAAATTGTGAAAGCAATAAAACATCTATAATATTATTTTTTATTAAGATCTCTTAAGTTATTTTAAAGTTTATAATAGGATAGGAGTTGAATTATGTATATTTGTTAATTTATAGTTTAATAATCAATTATTTTGTTAATAAAGTTACGAAATAAAGAGATAAAAATAATAGTGTTTCATTATAAAATTAAGGATGATTAGGATTTTTTATATATTGAATATGCATCCAAAATGTATAATATGCTATTCTGAAAATATTTTTGATAATTATATGATTTATTTTATTTTAATGTTAATTAATGAGTAATTTTATAAATATTAAATCAAGTAGATTGCAATGATTTATATAGTTTTATATAAATAAGACTAGCTTCATGTGAAAGAAGTCCAAATTATTGATTTTATAGATTGATGGTGATAGGAATTAAAGAGACTGTTTGATTGTTTATTTTTATTTTATTTTTGGCTTTTTATAAACTATTTCTTATGCTTTCATGTTAGGACAACATTATAAAAATTAATTTAGAGTTGACTTAACCCAAGATTTAGGTTACGAGTACACTGTAAGTCAATGAATCAATCTAAACTATAATTTATAAATAAATAAAACAATATTAATTTAATAAAATAATTTATTTAAAGTAAACTTAACCTAAAATATGTCTTGAGATAACAAGTTACAAGTCTAATTAATGTTTGGACTGAATGGACACTTTTCTTTGAACTTTTACTGTCATCCTAGTCAAAAGTTATGTTTGACATTATAGGATGATGTAGTTGGAGATATTTTTAGGTTGGTCATAACTTCAAAAGTTATTTGACTTTTACAATTTAAACTTGTTTTTTATCTTGATTTACGGTTAAAATTTGAGTTTAAAAATCTTTATAATTTATAATTGTTTTAAATTTGTCTTTTCAAAACATAATTATAAAAGCTATTATAATATCAAACACACACAAAAATATATACTAATAATGAGTTGTGTGCTAGACACGGAATTGTATTATGCTGCATAGTCGTATTGTTGTTGTTGTTGTAAAAAATAATGTTTAGATGTCGCAAACACATTTTAAAAAAAGAGTAAATATTTACGACTCGGGTTATAATATTGACTGATAAAATAAATTGGTTTTATTCTAATTAGATGATAAAAAAAATAAGCAGCAATAATAAACGAACCAAACAAAAAAAAATAAAAAACAATCACAATAACACGAGAAAAAAACCCTTTTCCAAAACATAAAAAATGATATAGTTCAATCTCCAACTAATTAAATATGGAATGATGAAATTAGAAAAAAAATGGCTTAGGTTAACTTGTCATACCCACAACCCAGGTAATAAGATCAGAATAATCCGATAAAAAATAAATCTTAGAAAACCACAAAGCTATTTTTTTTATATAAAAAAATTATGTCGAACAATAAAAACAAAAAAAAGAATGTCAACCTGTAAAAACTCGTGATTTAAGTTATTAGACCACAAGCACCTTGCATGGAAAAAATATAAAACTTAATCCCCAACAAATCAAACATTGAAAAATAAAATTGGAGAAAAAAGATCCAAAACTAAAAAATAATAATTAAAAAAATGAGGATACAAAACCAAAATAAAAAATAAATCAGAGGGCAACTATAAATTTTCGATTGAAGAGTGAAATTAAAAATAAAATAACTTTAATAGGAGGATTAAAAAATTAAAAGAATAAAGATTAGATTGGAAAAATAATATACCATAAATTTGGAATGAAAGATGAAATTGAAAACAAATAAGATTTGTATAAAAAGGCCAAGAAAAAAATAGAAATTAAAAGAATAAGGACCAAATTAAAAAATAATATATGACAAATTGAAAACATGAAAAAGAACAAAAAT
>Ga0307511_10002082_pt1 | contig 20957 bp, 33 predicted proteins | sample 13_EM_MG_FD_200266 | JGI IMG/M metagenome (GOLD analysis project Ga0307511, IMG submission 200266) | Populus trichocarpa ectomycorrhiza microbial communities from riparian zone in the Pacific Northwest, United States - 13_EM | ecosystem: Host-associated > Plants > Roots > Unclassified | place...
GGACCAGCCCATCGGGGTATGGTTCTCTTGTGTAGACTTTGGGGGACAATTGCGCACGTCCACTCCGAGTCGGTGCCGGAAACCTCATCCTTTACCGCCCTACCATAGCCTACCATTGTCCATGGTCACTCCTGACTTGCCGCAAATGGTGTCGTTACACTCCTCGCCGTCTTTTTCAAGCGCTTCTAAAGCTCCAAGAGGAATAGAGTTCGCCTCACCGGTGCTTATATGCATTTAGCCAGTCGTCCGTTCCCTTATCGCCCACTTTCCCACTAACTCACCCCCAGAATGAGGAAGATTTGTGCCCGCATTCCTGCCCAAGATGGACCAGAACCCCGGGTTTGCCCCCGCTGGCATAGTTCCCGTCGACATTGAATCTGTTAGCATTGGTGGCCCCCCCCTTCGGCTCGGTTCTAATTGCTGAATTGGTGGGGTCGCCAGGCAGTGGATATACTGACATACAATATGGGACCCCAGTCTACAACGGTCATGGTGCTGGCTGCACTTCATCTCCTGTGGCCCCTATCCCACACGTCAGGCTCGGGAAGCAGAAGGTAATAACAGGGCTTCGCCACCAACGACCCTTAGTAGCTGACGTGTTCAGGTGAAGCTAAAAGTCGGTTGCCCCATAGCTTCCTTGGCCTTGAGACAACTCATCATACATCCAACCCCGCACATTAGATAACATTGCGCGCCCGGTGACGATGGTGTTTTGCATGCAAATTCCTCTGCCACTCTTCGGATCAGGCGGGTTGGAGTTCCATCGAGTCTGAGTACCCTCTTAAAGTTAGTAGGCCGGGGTCCATAAAATTTGACGGAACCAGTTTTTGAAACTCGAGATACCTCGTGCTACCCCATCGGGCGGCTGAGAATGCCATTGTGACCACGTTGTGTAAACTATCAATCCACGGTCCCTGTAGACACCCTCGATTTTCTCGAACCTGCTGGATGCTGGGGAAAATAGCCCGGAGTTGATCCCGGCGTCCGAAGTTGGACAGCTCGCTGTCAGATTTCATTCGAAACCCCGATTGTCCGCGCCGCCAGCGGACAGCAGAACGTTGGCAAAACAAGAGGGAATGGAATAGGAACTGGAAAGCTTGATGAGATGATTAAATCGTTCACCGATGAGACGCCCCGAGCGTGGAAGAGGGTTTCTATCATAAGAGTCGGGGCACAGCGTACATGCTTTTAATTATAAAAACCTGTACTTGGGGCCTTCATTCATGTTGTTACTCCAGCAGAGCAGGGGGAACAGCCGTACAGCGCTCTTGCCCTCCTGAGACGTAGGATTGCCGACAAGGAGCGGTAAGTCCTGCTTCCAGAACGCGCGTGCACCCTCTGGCGTGGCGTCGAGAGTTGGCCGTGGATCCCACTCATCAACGAAATATACACACATGTTATACCGAGGCCACATCTATCGTGTATTTTGGTTCGGCCAAGCCCCACGCCCAAATGAAAGGGGCCGGTGAGGGTAGGTTGAACGCGTGCGTTACTCTAAGTACGGTTACATGATCGTTGAAACGAACGGAGTGGCGACCAGCAGTGTGGTAAGGGGGGCGACGCTAGCGTCACATTAGCGTTGGAACGAAGGGGAGGGGTGAACACGTCGCGATATGGTGGAATGAAGGGGAGTCTGAAGGTACAGGGGGGTGTGAGGCTGGCGGTTAAGGAGAAGGTCAGTCTTGACGGCGTTTGATGAGGGGTAGTACTGTATTTTGGAAAAGGAGGCGCTGCAGGACACGACGGGCAGCCTCCTCTCTCGCAAGGCGGATCGTTTTGCCCTCTCCCTGGCCATACTCATGACCATCAACTATTGGACACAGGTGAGAACCAAGTAAACAGGGAGAGAAGTGAAACGGACAATTGCAGGCAGCACGCCAGGTAGGCTCATGGTCCGGCCCATCCTTCTCATCCTCTTCCCAGGTGAATCTTGCTTCCCACCCGCAGTCCTGCAGCAAGTTATTGAGCTGGAGGCGATACTCGGTAGGGGGAGCGGGAGCAGGGCGGTTGTTCATCGTGGATTACCGTCCCAACCCCCTACTCACAGCTAGTTATATACCCCTGCATCCGGGGAAAAACCCAAAGGAACCCAAGTCCCAGCTGGCTGGGCAACGGAAGTCGTTCCGATTAGCCGTAAAAATGAATCCATAGGGGTTGTGGTAAATGAGGACTGGTGGATGTGAACTGCTTCGGTGACTTGTAGTGGGACTCACGGAGTCAGTACACTGGGGGCGCCGCTGGTTGTTGCCACCCGGAATTACAGTTTATCGTAACGGCTCTTTCTGAAAGGGTGGGGTAACCGAACGGTGATATTGCAGAAATCTACAGCACGGGGGGGATGTCGGCTGAACAGCGGCGAGGGAAACCGGAATGAAGGGTGATTAGGCTGAGCGCCAGGAGTGATCACGACCGCAGTGGGAATGGATCTGGTGGCTAGCCGAGTCGGGTTTCCGGTTGGATTTTGCAGACTTTATTGTTGCTGATCCCGGCCACCCGGTGATTGAAAAAGCGCGTTCATTGCAAGAAAAAAAAGCAATACGAGAGGGTCCCAACAAAGCAGCAAATGCGTGACATGTCGTTCCGTTCCAGTTGGCGCGGATGCCAACATTATGGGAACGACTTACGGCGTCGAATGGTCACTATCGACATCTCGGGTGTGGGGTTCGAGGAAAGAGCCCCAATCGCCATCCGGGCTGCCTCGTCCTTCGCTTTCCTCTTTTTGTACCCTCTCCCGTCTCCCAGCTTCCTACCCCCAACTGTGAAAAATGAGTACGGGACAACGGACTACCAAGGAGAAGGACCAACCGAGGCAGACCGCGTACCAAACGCGATTGTGAGCAGGACCTTGGCCAGAGATATCCCATTGGAGGTTGTTGACCATGTCCTTGGACTGGAGCAGATTGTTCAGCCGTTGGCGTGGGTCTGCGGGAGAAGCGGTGAGCAGATAATCAAACCCGTTCAAAGGGAAACGAACGAGGCAAGTCGTTTTCTAACATGTGGCAATGGAAGTTGTCGACCAGAGCTGCATATGTCAGGGGTTATATACTTGTCGCCTCGCGCTGTCACTTCCAGTCCAGGCAGGGGCCCAACTCTCGCGTTGAACGGGGAGTTAGTTTGGGCTCAGGGCGAAGCGAAATCATTCCGCTGTGCTGTGACATCGGGTCCGGCAACGGGGAGCGGTTGGATGAATGTGGCGGAGGGTGGGATGGTACAAAATACACCTAAGGATCGTATACGTCGCGGAGGGTCTTGTGATGAGTCGTCCACCCAAAATTGGAAGTGGAGGTGAATGATAAAGAATGAAGTCGATCGCGGCGCGCCCACATAGGACGCCGAGGGAAAATAACCTCAAGCTTTCGCTCATATGATGGGCACTTCTCTGCGAAAAATGAGATTATATTCGATGTTGCTGGTAGGGTTGGAACTACCGCCAACGGCGAAAACTGGCAGAATGTATCAATACATGAGGGACACCTGTACGCTAAGTACATCTAGTTGTGCCGGAGGCGCCCCATGACTTTCTGGGCGGCTTCTTCCTTGGCCAAGCCCAAATTTGCACAAGTGCTGCTGGCGTACTCCATACCATCGACTATAAGCGGAAGTCAGATAGGAATACACTGGACGGTTCGGCGACTGACGGAATGCACTAATCTCCCAGAGGGGACTATGGTCAGGACCACTTCTAACGGGGATCCCCCAGCGGAGGCGACCGGCGCCGCCGTTGGCTTGCAAGAGATTGTTCAATTGCATTCGGTATTCTGGGGAGGAGTGTGGTCAGCGTCGGGAATGTGTCCGTGGCATAGAACTGACGGGTTGGGGAAGTGGGGGTGGACATTTCGTGCTGTGGTACTCCCACCTCGTTCATCCAGGATTTATACTCCATTTTGTCGCCCAGGGCAACGAGAAGTACCCAGAGCCCTGTTCTTTGTCTGCGCGTGCGCACCGGAATTATGCAAGACGCATAGTTGGGCGGACAATCACCCCCGAGTACAAATGAGGTGCTGGGGTGAGGTGAATCACCCGACGTAAAAACGGAACTTCGCAAAAATGAAACTTACCTTGTGGCGCGGCGCCCCCATGGTCAGCAGCGCGCCGTCAAACCTGGAAAACAGTGCAGGGCGCGCGTCAAGCCCAGGGGCCTTTCAAGCGGGTTTCGGAGGCGGCGACCGAAGGCGTCCAGCCCAATGAGGTGATATACTCCGTGCCCCAAGACTTACCGTTTGTGGAAGTAAAGAAACAGGCGACCCGGTGATGAATCATCGACACCGTACGGCATACTGTGGGACGGTACTATTGAGTTTCCAAAGCGAGAAGCGAAAGCTCCGAAAGGGAGACAACTATCATCAACAGTCGCCACATGGGCGCGGAATTGTGTACCGAGCTCGCTCAAATCCCCGACGGACGTTCGTAGGGAATTGGTACCCCAGATATCTCCAAATGAGACCACAAGACTCAGACGACAAGCGAAGAGCTTTCCTGGCGTCTAGAAGAACGTCGTCGCTGACGCTCGAGGCAGTGGTCTGTGCCGCACCCTCTACCACGGGCACATATAATATATTGCCCACATACCATAGGCCGCAGGGTTGTGTCACTGGGGGCCCTGAGATCGAGGGTGGAGGGTGAGGTGGGGAGGTGACCGATGGGGTGCCCAGAGATGAAAGTTTGTCGCCAATGCGAACTAGTCCCACCCAAAAAGGTTGCAGTCATCGCGGCAGTTATCATGCCTGGCTATCGGATCATCCGGTATCTGGGAATGTTACTTACATGTAAACCCGGTCGGAATCAGAGTATGTGAGCGAACTCGTAGTACAGGGGTTTTGTGACTCAACGTTGTGAGGAATGAAATTCTCAACGTCTCCCCGATGAAGGAGTGGGGTTTGGGGTGAGGTGAAAAGCTGAGCGCTGGATTGCATTTTTCAATGATCAGGTGAGAAGGAGTTACGATATCGCGAAGGTAAAAGGCGGATATCCTCTGGGAAAATACTGCTAGCGTAGAGGCTAAAATGGGTGTTGTGCGGGCCGATACATCCTATCAAACGGGAGCAAACCTGCCTGTATTGGCCATGTGTTCGAACCTGAAAGTTCTAAGCACTCTGCGGGCCGCTTCCTCCTTCGCCGCTCCAAGAGTGCCGGCCTCGGCCCTGCTCCATTCAACACCATCAACTATGGAGCAGAGTTAAGTAGAACAATCAAGAGGTGGCCCGCAGAGGGACGTACTGAGACATACGGCTGTCCAAGTTGGATCGTTCGCTGGGCCGTCCCAAAAGCTCGCCCAATCAAGGCGCCCAGGGCCGCCATTAACCTGGAGCCAGTTATTCAATTCCGTTCTATGATCTGCACGAGGTGGTGAGGATCTGGGGTCCGGGTCCGGGTTGATACTAACGAACGTACGTTGAGTGGCCTGGTTCATGACGCTTTGTCTACCCTTCGTGTTTGCAGACGACCATTCATTTATACTTCCATGAGACTCAACGCCCTACCACTTGTAACCGGATAACATCACAACCAAGTAAGGGTTAAGTGGGTGAGTCGGGCTCTGTGAGAGCCGGTTTGCTTGGGTGACCACGAACTCGCTTCGGAGCGGAAGCGAAGCGTGGCACGGGGCATGTGTCCAGTAGTTGGGTGATGATACCCCTCTCAGCCCACATTTCCAAGTACGGATGTACAAAATGAAATGACTCGCGGCAATGGACCTGCGAGCGACGCGATCCAGCTGGTTTGGTCATATGAGACGGTTCGTCGAGCGTTGAGAGTCCAATATCGGGCAAACTCCCTGGAGGAGCAAACTAGTCCCCTGCTGGGGGTTGTGGGGGTACTGCACGGCGAATCGGGGGTCCGTTCGCAGTGGAACGTGGCCACAAAGCGCATCGGGCGCTTGAGCGCCTTCCGGTGATCGGCGACGTGGGTCGGCCGGTCGATGTCATTGCCGGAGCGACGACGACAAGGAAATGCCGGGAGCACTTAGTCGTAACCCTCAGACAACATGGCCACATCTCACAGCAGTCGCCGGCTATAACTGGTTAAGGGGTGGTGGGATAAGTGAATCATAACATTGCATGGTACGACGAAGCCATATGGTAGAAGTGACGACAAAGCTTATGTCAACCAACGTATGAGCATCTAAGTCGGGTGCGCCTAAGCAACCATCCCCATACGCTGGCGGACGGCTTGGAACATGAGCGCTCTGTGTGTTATATGGGCAGCTTTTTCCTTCGCATCTCCCAAGCTGTTACTTGACGCGCTGCCATGCTCGACTCCGTCGACTATGGGCTGGGTGAGCCGGGCGAAGTTACTATTTGTGAGAAAACACCTACTGTAGCAGCTCGCGGTCCAAATTAAATCATGCTGGGGGCCTTGATGGGACGTCTGCCAATCGAGGCGACCGACCCCGCCGTTCACTTGTAGGAAGTTGTTGAGTTCGGTGCGGTAGTCTATGATGTTCGTCAGACTGTCAGAAATAAGTGACGGTGTCAGGGAAGAGAGACGGACGGTCACGAGATTTGGTGGAATCAGAGGTGTCAGACATGGCGAGGGGGGATTGGTTACTGGTTGGCTGCAGTTTGCTCGTTTGCAGTAGCTAAGGTGGTTGGTTCATCTCGCTCTCCTTTATAGTCCGTTCGTTCCTATACATCGAATAAGACAGAAACCCCAAGACCTGGCGAGGATGGCATAACCGGCCCAGAATCGGATACAGAGTATAACACCTCCTCGAGTAGACAACCATGCCACAATCCCAGAGGCGAGAACAAATATGACTGGGCAATAGCATGGTATGTCCAAGTTACCCTGGGTTCGCAAGAGCGGGTATTTGGAAAGGGAAACTCCCCATATAAGTCCCTGTACAGCTCTACTCGGCTGTGTTCCGAGCAGAAATAGGGCAGGATCCCAGCGGCGGATTGGGCAAGTTCTGCAAAGCAACCGAAGTCATAGGATGAGCTTGTAAGCACACTGGTTCTTGGTGTCCAGTATGATGGGATCACTTGTGATCGGATTTGTGCTGGCTCGGAAGTGCCCGGGTCATGTGTCGGAGTTATCTGAGTTTCAAGTTGGGTGCTACCGTTTGAAAACGCCTTCCGCCAGCTTTCTTCTAAAGTCCAAACCCGTTCCTTCTCCTTCAACCATGTTAACGTCCAGGGGCCTCACCAGAATCCCTCGCTCTGCTAAAAAGGCCCTCAGCTCGGCCAAGAGGACGAACGCGTTCTTTTCGTCCGCTGCCTACCTCTCGAGGACTTCCCTTCCTTCCGCTTCCTACACCACCTCCAATGCCCGACCGCTTCGCGCTGCTCAGCAGCAAGCTAGTGAGTGCTCTTCGGAATGCATTAGGAACGTATTCTGACGCATTTATTCGCGTCTTACAGCACGCTCGTATGCTACGGAGGCTCCCGGAGCAATGGGGCACGTCAAAACTGTTATTGGTGCAGTCGTAGATGTACAATTCGAGACCGATAACCTGCCGCCCATCCTCAACGCTCTCGAAGTCCAGGACTTCCACGGTGGTCGTCTCGTCCTTGAGGTCGCTGCTCACCTTGGCGAGAACTCGGTCCGAACCATTGCTATGGACGGTACCGAGGGTCTCGTCCGTGGGCAGAAGGTCGTCGATACTGGTGCTCCTATTAGGATCCCTGTCGGAAAGGGTACTCTGGGCCGTATCATGAACGTCATTGGTGAACCCATTGACGAGCGGGGTCCTATCAAGGGCGTCAAGCTCTGCCCGATCCATGCCGACCCTCCACCCTTCGTTGAGCAGTCTACCACCGCTGAAGTCTTGGAGACCGGTATCAAGGTCGTCGACTTGCTCGCCCCCTACGCCCGTGGTGGAAAGATCGGTCTGTTCGGCGGTGCTGGTGTCGGCAAGACCGTGCTGATTCAGGAGCTCATCAATAACGTCGCTAAGGCCCACGGTGGTTTCTCAATCTTCTGTGGTATGTTTCGCCGCTCCTTCTCGTGCTCATCGCGCTCACGTTGAACCCCAGGTGTTGGCGAGCGTACCCGTGAGGGTAACGACTTGTACCACGAAATGATTGAGACCGGCGTCATCAACTTGGAGGGTGACTCCAAGGTCGCCTTGGTCTTCGGTCAGATGAACGAACCCCCTGGTGCCCGTGCTCGTGTTGCCTTGACCGGCCTCACCATCGCTGAGTATTTCCGTGATGAAGAGGGTCAGGATGTGTTGCTGTTCATCGACAACATTTTCCGATTCACCCAGGCCGGTTCCGAGGTGTCTGCCCTGCTTGGCCGTATCCCCTCTGCCGTCGGTTACCAGCCAACCCTCTCCACTGACATGGGTGGCATGTTAGTACAGTCCACCTCTCACATTGCATTATACTAACTACCACCTTCTCAGGCAAGAGCGTATTACCACCACCAAGAAGGGTTCGATTACCTCCGTCCAGGCAGTTTACGTCCCTGCTGACGATTTGACTGATCCTGCCCCCGCCACCACCTTCGCCCACTTGGATGCCACTACTGTGTTGTCACGTTCCATCGCCGAGTTGGGTATTTACCCCGCTGTCGACCCCTTGGACTCCAAGTCCCGCATGCTGGACCCCCGTATTGTCGGTCGGGAACACTACGATATTGCCACCGCCGTCCAGAAGATCCTTCAGGACTACAAGTCCCTCCAGGATATCATTGCTATCTTGGGTATGGATGAGTTGTCTGAAGAGGACAAATTGACTGTATGTGTTTCGTATCTTGGCCAACACATCCTACTAACCTGGGTTTCATACCACAGGTCGAGCGTGCCCGGAAGATCCAGCGTTTCATGTCGCAACCTTTCCAAGTTGCCCAGGTCTTCACCGGTTTCGAAGGCCGACTCGTCCCCCTCAAGGACACCGTTAGGTCTTTCAAGGAGATCCTTGCTGGTACCCACGACTCGCTCCCCGAGTCCGCTTTCTACATGGTTGGCACGATCGAAGACGTCAAGGCCAAGGCCGAGCAGCTTGCTAAGGAGATGGGCGACTCATAGTCGGGCGTTTTGTTGTCATTCTCTCTTTTGTTGCTTGTGCAGCCCGCAATGACCACCGGCTCAGACACCACTTCGTTAATATCTCCATACACATCGTTATTACCCGATTGAGCCGGGACTCATAGCTTAGAACCGCGAATATAAAAGTAAAGCATAAAAAGCGAGCTCTTTCCGTTGTGAGACTGAGGGGTGGAATATGGTAGTAGCGTACAAGTGGGTGACGGGGGTGAAATGCCGCGGGTGCTCTGGTTTCTGGGACCCTTTAATCGGCATATTTCGAGGTAGTCAGTTTACAGCGGATAATCAGGGGGGAAAAGTTTAATATTCAGTCGTGTTTTTCCTGCAAGTTAACCCAACTACTCTCCACCACGGAAGCGTCACCGGCGCTGCTCTCTGCATCCACATCGTCGTTGCTCCAGGGGTTCGACCGCGTCTCGTCACCAGAACCGGTCTCCTCGTCATGTGTCTGGGCAGTCACGGTAGACGCTGACTGAACCTCTACATGGACTTGGGGTGGTGGAGAGATGGGACCTTCGTGTGTTTTCGCGACAGCCCTCTGCTGAGTCACGGGGGGTGGGAGTTGGCTGGTGGGAATCTTCCTCGTCGGTGTAACGGGTACCAAAGTATTCCGGACCGAGATTAGGAAGTGCGGGAGGTTGACGAGCGCGTCGAGAATGAACGAGGGGAGCCTGGAGGCTAACGCGTACGTTGCAGCTGTGGATGAGAATCAGCGACCGAAAAGTGGCCGCAGGTTATCGACAACTCACCACCCGCACCAACGGAAATCCTATCACCCCTCAACCAACCCCTGAGTCTGTAAAATGCTCTGACAAAAAGTGGCATGTTAGATCCACTTCCATACGATTGCCCATTGACGATGTTCACGATCGTCCTGACGAAATGGGAAACGGGGGTCGGCTTTCTCGAGGTCCCAACCTGAACGCCCCCGCCATTCACGGTCAAGAATGACTGTCCGTATACCGATTTCTCCGAAGCACTCCAATCTTCCATGGACGTTTGGATGTCAATCGATCCAGATGGTTCTCGGAGATGGTGTCTGTGGTGGCCATCAGTGTCAAGTGTGCCCACTTCCACAGTGACGACCCGGATGTTCTTCATCGCCTCGGGGTTGACCATCGACAGGGATGCTATCTTTATCTCCCTCCTCAACACCCGGAGACCCTGTAGAGTCGCAGACGCGCTCATGGCCTGCGCACCTGCGAAGGGCAACCCGACCCGAGTGTCCGTGATAGGAAGACAAACAATGATAGACTTTTTCCCGGACCCGTTGGACAGAGCATCCCGAGCCCTCGCAGGAGATGAGCGGAGGAGAGGAAGAAGTGCTTGGATCACTTGGAGGGGGACGATGTGGGTAGAGGTGAGGTAGGGGAGGTATGTCGGCTCGAGTGGAAGGTGTTCGAGAGGCATGGGGGCGGGGGTGGATGAAGCAGAGAGCGAAAGGAGGGAGATAACGGAGAAGATGTATGGTTGCGTGGTGGGGGATGCATGTGGGTCCCCAGCGGAGTTGATTGGGAATTTACGAGAGAGACTAGAGGCAAGCGAGCGAAGGAAGACCGGGACAGAAGCGGGCTTCAATGGGGAATGAGTTCAGTGGATCGAAGAGGGTTAGAAGATAGAAGGGCGTACGTTCGTGGGTTCCAATACCAAAGCCCTGACATAGCCGTGCGTCTTGGACTCGATGGACTCGACAGCGGCTGAGTTCTCCACACTCGTGACGACGATGTAGCCTTTCCTCTCAAGGTCGAGAATCAGTGGGAGACCGATAGGCCTATCACCCCCAAGAACGACTGGGCGATAACGACTCTCAGACTGTAAGCGGAAAACAATAAGACGAGATACGCACCGACGACCTGACGACGTTCGCGAGGAACAGATGCAGCTGAGATATTCCTGACACCCCTCTGCCTCCTATAGACCCGACATTTGTGAGATCCATAACCAATCAACAAGCCAGCACCAAGTCCGACACCAAGAACCGTCCAGGGGTTATCCTGACACCAATCGATCGATCTTTCAACAATAGTCTTCGGAGGCGGAGGCGGTGGCGGAGGGGGAGGGACGTGGAAATCTCCCAAGCTTGGTACGTGGATATCGGGTAGATTTGGGCCGAAGCGAGATACGTCGTCCCAGAGGCGATTGAAGGTCTCTTGCAGACCTGGCAAATCAGGGGTGGCTGCGGACAGGGAAGCGTAGACGATCTCCTCGAGAGACTCGAGAACCTCTTCGATTCGTTGGGTGGAGGGGAACATGGACACAAGGCAAACGTTTCCGCCCGCAAGGGGTCGTGGCTGGGCAGGCGTGGGTTGTCAACGTCACCCCCTGTCACTCGAGCTCACCCCGAGATCGGTAATTCACACGGTTGCTACTCCTCGCATCATCGATGGGAAGGCCGATGGTATGTTTACACGACAAAAATACTAGGTGGATTACAGTTTACTACATGTCTCTGGCTCTGGCTCAGCCACGAAATTTGTTCTTCATATCACGGAGTTCATCCATGATCGCGGAGTCTGTGGCGAGGTTTGTAGCTTTGCTGTAAACAATACAATTCGTATCAATCCTCCAAGACAACCAGACACACCGAAAAGTGAACTCACCGAACGGCATCGGTTCCGAGCCTCATGAACAGATTCCATTCCTTCTCGTCTCCGATGGTGCCGTATCCCTGGGTAATTGTATGGGAGTCCACAAGTTCCTGAAGACGTGTCAAGGCTCCGTTGTCCGGATCGACGGATTTGGCGAAGGACAGATTCCCCCCGGTGTATTCGTGACCAGAATAGACGAGGGTGGAATCCGGGAGCGTCCCCAGATAAGACAGCGCTGCGTGCATCTGCGTGCCGTCCCCTTCGAAGAAACGACCACAGCCTCCGGTGAAGAGTGTGTCCCCAGTGAACACCACAGGGGCGGCGCCAGGGAGGGATTTATCTGTTACGTAGTAGCAGATGGAATCTTGCGTGTGACATGGGGTCGCGAGGCACCTTCGCCAGTCATGAGTAAATCGTTCCGTCCACCGGAGCAAGAATCTGATCCCCTCACTTGACCTCCAGAGACCCGACGGTGAACACGTCAGCATCCTTTACGATATCAGTGACAGCTTTGACTTGTTTGCTGCCCCCATAGATGGGTACACTAGGAAATTTGCTCGCCTATACGCGTGGAGAGGTGAGAGCGGACCGATGCCGGTCAAGCGACGGGACCTACAAATAGCTGAGGGAGGGTGAAACAATATCATCAGCAAGATTCGGGTAAGGTCGGCACTGAATCAGCCAAATTCACATACATGATTCCCGCCGGAGTGGTCATCGTGATGGTGTGTGGTGAGACAGGCGACAATTTCGACAGCGAGTCCCTGGGCGGATGATGCGACCTTTGGGACGTCGAACGGGTCGACAGCCACCGCTTTTTTGGATTTCTCGTCGACGAGGAGGTACGCGTAGTTGTCTGATCTGACCGGGACTGGGATCACCTTCATCGTCGCTCTGGCTGTGATGCTCAGATTTCGTCTGACCAGGGTTGTGTTGAAACCGTGGGCGGCGAGCGACAACATTCGTTCGATCTCGCTCGATCAGGTGATGATCATTTACTGTATTTACTGTTAGATCGCTCCCGTGGGGATATAACCCACCTGTCATCTCCCCCCACCCACCTCCCCCCTGAGATGGCCGACCCGACGGGTTTCTGTGGCACTTGTCCCCTCATCGGTATTCCTTCCTCATTACCTCTCCCGTTCTACATACTCACGTTTCCCAAGGAACTTGCCCAGAATGCGTCGCGGAGAAAATGGCACAGAAGACGGAATGGGATATCGGTGTTTGTTGCACCCAGGACATCTCGCCACAGCCAGATCCCCCACCTCCCAACCTCTCGTCCGAATCGACACTCCAATCGCGCTCGGGGGGGACTGGCAAGTCGTTGAACGTACCGGCCATTGCGATCGGAGTCACCGGCGCAGCCTTGCTCCTCATTGTCTGCGGGGCGATAATTTTCTACCTGTGGAAGAGGAAGAGGAAGGAGAAACTGCCACCCTCTGCGGAATTCGCGAATGTGGCCGCTGTATGGCACCCCCGAGCATATCATGAATCGATCTCCCCAACAACCTCGACGTTCACGCCCAAAGACGCCAGGTCTTTTGCGTCCTCTCCTTTCGAGCCATTGAGGTATAACGCACCATGCCCTCCCACTCCCATCACCCCGTCTTATTTGCCATGAGCGAAGTATTACCCTCCTTCAGATCCCCTCCCCGTGTATTCCATCCATCGCGTTCTCCCTATATTGATCTCTCCCGTCGTTTGTTTTGTCGCATATATTTATTCTTCGAATTGCTTTCCTCGAGTTCTTTTATGTTTCATCCTTGTTTGTGTACCCGTTGGTGGCGGTGTTTAAAACAAAATGGAATAGTAGTGTAGTGTTTACAATTTATGCCTCCCTCTGTACTTACTCAAGACGTGTCCTTCCCTTAATCCCTCGCAATCTGCAAGTATAGCTTGAGCACTTTTGCCGCCGATCATCAGTGTCTCAGGCAGGGGTGGTCGTCGACGCCGGGGTGGTATTCGAATCAGTCACTCAAGATCGCCTCTACAACGTTCTCTACCCTCAGCTGTCTCAGGTCGGTGTAGGTCTAGGTGAGATTCTCTTGTGAGCGAACCGCGAGAATCAAAATGGGATCTTATGCCAACCTGACCGCACCCAACAAACACGATTGGTTGCCCAGTTACGTATGTCATCGAAAGTGCAGCGCCAACCTATACCGAAACCCCTCAGCGCCACCCCGAGTAAACCGATGGAGTGTACTGACCTTGTCATCAACAGTGTCCCACTTAGTCACCAACATCCCATCAATGCCTCGCTCTTTCCCAGTCCCGGAGGCGGCGGAGAAATCCTTCAGAGCTCGGTCGAACTTGGTCAACTGGTCAACGGCCTCATTACCAACCAAAGCCTCCCCGACGAATAGGATCTTGTCCGGAGAGTTTGTAGCCACTAGTTTGGCCAGGGCACGCATCAAGGGCTGTCGGTGATGGAAGCAGGATAAACAACGAGCTAAACGACAAAAATGGATGGGGTAAACGTACCTCGTTATCTTGCATTCTTCCGGCGGTATCGATCAAAACAACATCAAAATTATTATCTCGGGCATAGGTAATCGCCTCCTTGGCAATTCCAGCCGCATCTTTTCCGTAGCCCCGTTCAAAGAGCTCAACACTGCCTTTGCTTCCGGTCGGCCCATCAACACCGAGCATACTCAGGTTACGAACGTGCACGCGAAGCTGTTCTACTGCACCGCTCCTGCGCGATTGATCCAGCTTCAGAGCGAGGCGCTCAGAACAAATACATGGAAGACTGACCTGAAGGTGTCGCACGCAGCGATCAAAACCCTCATACCGTTTTGAATCAGCCAAAAGCACACCTTGGATAAGTTCGTGCTCTTCCCGACACCGTTAACACCGACAAACGTGATGCTGTATGGCATCCTCTGTTGGGTGGAGGGTAACGGCGAAGAAAGTTTGGTACGGATAGAAAGCAAGAGGTCGGTGGAGGTCTTGGGGGTGAGGATACGTGTGATAGATGCCGCCAGAGCAGAGCGGAAAGCAGCATTCGTAGCTGTGTTGTATTATCAGTCCCGTAAACCCAAACATAAGGAGGGTTCGTCACGCACTCTGGAAACCCCCGACTTTTTGACCGACAAGACTCTCTCCAACGCCCTCACACACCTTCTCCGCAATCTCCTTCGCGACGTTCTTCTTCATCAGGTGTTGTTTCATACCCTCCAGTACCGATTTCAAATCTTCCTCAGTCAAAATCTTCGACCCCGTCAATCTTGCAAAGAAGGACCCGAAGCTCGATCCAAACGTTCCAGCGGAGGCTTGTCCTTTTTCTTTCAAAGAGACCGAGTCGAGAGCCTGGGAGATGACTTTGTCGATCTCATCTCCCTTCCCACCTTTGTCACCAAACTCCCAATCTTTCACTTCGTACATCCCGTCAGCAGTCCGCGTGCCAAAGGACGCACGGTCCACGAGTGTGGAGACGTCGATTTTGGAAGGCGAAACGGGGTTGTTTCCGTCGGGCTTATCTGAACTGTAATCCAGAGATGCCATATCGCCTTCAGTGGGGACTTCGTCGCCCCACTTTCGACCGACCTTAGTCTTCTTCTTCTTAGTGGCAGCGGCGGGTGTATCGGAGCTGTCGGATAAGCAAGTCAGAAATACCCCAAAGGACTGGTACGACAGCGAGACAGACTCTGAGCCTGGGTGGCTGTCCCTGCCGCTCCCGGAGTCGAAGCGCTGGCTCCCACCCCGCCCACTAACCCGCCTTCCGCCGCGGCCGCGTAATCTGTTCTTCAGAGCTTGTACATTCCGTGCAATTTTCTGCTCGTCCGTTGCGTTGTCCTCGGATCGCGAAGGAACTACGCCAAATTAATCGACATTATTGCAAATCGTGGAGATCGAAGACGCACCGGTGCTGGGGTCGTCAGAGGGAGGAGTAGTATCCTCTACGAGACGCTGAACTGCGGGCTTGTTCCGTGACCTCCGTTCCTGTTTCGTTAAGGTCATGTGGGTGAGAATGGTGAAAGTGTGATGTTGGTCACTCGCACCTGGGCAGCCTTGTCCTCGAAATTCTTGAGTAGCCTGTCGAACACTTGATCCCAGTCCTTGAAAGCTTGCAAAAAATCCCATGACGTAGGGGTGCCCGCAGGTGCGGTCTTGCCAGCAGTGATCGCATGCAATGATGTCACGAACGATCGCAAAAACGGTTCGAACAACTTGACGAAAACAGACTTGAGGGCCGCAAGGAGATCGTCAACGTAAGTTAACTGCAGGATACGCTGGTATGCGACCTGTGGTTGGTGACCGAATGAGATAGGCGGGACGGGTGAGTATGGCTGGTCACAAGATAGACCTGAAAGTGAGGTTGGACGTACGACGAAGATAAGCTCGAGCTCATTGAAGAATGTCCAGCAAACGGCGTAACCATCTTTCTCGTAGTGATCCTCGGCAGTCTTTCCTTCTATCAAAGCATCCCGGATGAGGGAGTTCACGGGTGACGCCGTGGAAGACGCAAGCTGTGACGCCGCGGGTGTGAACGACCTTGACCACAACACAATTCCGCCTAGTTTCGTTCAGCGTTGGGTCTGGTGGTCGCCTTGCAATCGTTAGGCTCTCACCCTTGTGCGATATCGAACAGTGGTCTAACATTGCGGGAGAAAGGGAGAAAGATGATTGATCACGTGGCTACAGCAACACAGCACATGTTACGCGCTTGATATCTACGGGCCCTCTCCAACCCGAGCACGTCAAGACGTCTGATTCTCTTCCAGCCACTTGCGCACATCCCTCTTAGAAATCATCCCCATCGGCCGGATCTGTTCCTCGAGCGTCCGAGGTCGGTATAACCGCATGACGTGCCCAGACACGCTCCAAATGTCTTCCCACTCTGCGTCGAAAAGTGTCCACCAACAGTGCGGAGGTTTCGATGGCAGGGAGATATCACAATGACGCGTTGTCAGCAGGATCGCTGCGCTGATGATTGTCGGAACGGCGTATAAGGCATACACCGGTGTCTGTAATCTATGGGATGATCAATACAGGCAGCCAAGAGAAAAGCTTAAACGTACGCGTCATTAAGATATCCCCATGCTCGCTGACAAACGTCATCACGACCGGTTAGACCGAGCAGCCGCAAGTAGTTGACGAGAGTTCCGTATGGCAGAACAACGTTCACATTGAATCCTAACCGCTTGAGAATTTGCATCTCGGAGACCACCAAGGCATCTTTGAGATCGTAAAAAGTGTTCCCAAAATACGACATGGGGACGTATTTCAGTTCTGGGAGTTGAGGATCCCGAGAGGCGAGAGCCTTGCGCTTGTGTGCGGTCCGTTGGATGAGGACGTCATACACGTTGATCAGGTCGCGCATTCTAACAGGGCACTCTTGGAGTTTCGAAGCAAGGTACAGAGCACCCATTCCGATGTCCTAAGAGAAACAAAACAAAAAAGTGAGGGTGCTAGTCGAAACGCGTTAAAAGGCTAGTCGTGGTGAAATCAGAGAAGGGACCAAACTGACACCAATGCCAAACTGCTTCATGGAGGTTACGAACCAGAACCGATGAAAGATTATCTGCGCTGTGGCGACCGCGACTTGTTTTCTTCGCGTTGGTTAGAGCTGGATCGGGCTTCTTGGACGTCCGCGACACATACTGGTTCAACAAAACCCCAGCCTCAGTGATCAACTTGCAGCCATAAGTACGAAGATCCTCCTCGAGTTCAGCCGGGATTCCGTCTAGCCTTGAAGGAGTATTTTCGACTTGCTCGAGCGAAGCCAGGGGGTACAAATCGACTGACATGGAGGGAGGCAGAGAACAACTTCCTTGGCTTCTACGATCACCATCACCGACCATGTCTGGTTTACCTCCGAAGCCTGACTTCGACTCACGCGAAGAAGACAGACGGTCATCTCCCCACCGTCCGGAACGCTCCGACCACGAACGGAGGGCATCTTCCTCGCGTGGGCCACCGCCACTGGCTGATTCCTACATTGCGCCAGGCGGGGACACGTACGTCCCAAGACACGATGAACGATCTCGTCGGCCATCTCCGCCACCGAGGTCCTGGAGAGACCCTCCGAGAAGAGATCCGCCACCTCGACGAGAGGAATTGAGGCATAGGGACGAACCGATAAGCGGGCGGCGTGACTACCCCCCACGTTCTCGCGAATACCCCAGGGGCGGACCGCGCGACCGCGACTGGCGGCGTGACAGGGATTACGATGACCGGAACCGGCGCTACTCGCGAAGGAGTCCCAGTCCTTATGACAGGAATCGGAGGTGGTCCTCGCGAGGTTCTCCTTCACCTCGTAGATCAAGTGCGTCGACGATTGAAAGTCCTCACGTCGCAATGCTCATCCATACATACTTCCATCACAGCGTACGATTATAGGAGGCGTTCCCCACCATACCATTCTCGACGCTCGGCATCTCCTCCTCGTTGTAGGAGACCGTCCCCGGGAAGAAGGGAAGACGGACGATTTTCTCCGAGGCGCCCACCCCCGCGAGACGACGATCGGGAAGGAAGGCCGACTCACCGTCGTAGCCGTAGCCGTAGCCGTAGCCGTAGCCGTAGTCGAACACGGAGTCGTACTCCCCGGCTACCCGCCCCCCGACTCGATGCCCACCCTACCGAGCCAGTTTCCGAGGCTCTCGCTCCTGCTCTTGTTCAAGGGGCAGACGTTGAACCACCTCCTACATCACCCCGTCGCCAAAAACTCGCGAATCGATCGATCGAACACCCGGAGACTCATTCGCCAAAACCTTCAATACCTGTTGAAGCCTCCCTAGGACCCACTGTCGATACGGATGTAACCATGATGGATATTCGGCCTCCGACGCAACCAAAAGCTTTCACTATGACCACAGCACCTCCTACACAACCGAAGAGCTTCAATCGGCCTCCACCAACTGGACCGCGGTTGGTCCCCACCGCCACGGGACAACTCCCCCCGCCACGTCAGCCGCGAACGCCGGAACCACCCCCTGCCCCTGAGCCGACACAATCTGATCCAGACCCAGCGACCGCAGGCACCCCAACCATTGAGGAACCGGAGATTACACTGCCTCGGATCGAACCGTTTCAACTAATACCAGAGGAGTTGAAGAGGGATGCGATAGGCCGGCTCGAAAAAACGGTAAGCTCCATCCAACCTCGTGGAATACTTCTTCTTATACTTTTGAAAGATCGACGAACTCTTGCGAAAAAGTTACCTAATGCGTGCAGAATATGGCGAAACTTTGAAAGCAGCCCGGAAAGCCATGCATGAACTGGACATGTCGGAGATTGAGTCAGCTGGGGCAAAAATGCGGCGAGAGGTCGCCGACTCCCAGTTAGAGAAAGCCAGGCTTGGCTTGTTGGGGATTGATTACGATGGGGTCTCTGGTTTGACGACAACCGAGTAGTGTATCGGATTGATTGGGCATGGGGCCATTGTAATTTGACTTATGCTCGATGGCTATAGTCATGGAGGATAATTTACACATTGAACGCTTTTGCGAATGACCGCTTCGTTAGTTCTTTAGTATAGGAGTACATTCCATGTAAGTCCGCGAGGGGTCCAACGGCAAAGCGCAGAAGAATCCAAGATCCTGCATACACTCGAATAGTCGCTTGGAATCCATCCTCAACTGGCATAGGAAGACGGAATCGTTTCAGTAATGAACGGGTCCAGACGTCACTCGCGTACCGTTATACATTCTCTCTTGTCTTTTCCGAGCTCCCGGCAAATTTCTGACTCTGGCGAATCCCTCTCGCTGTCGAACGTGAACTTGTTGTTGGGTGTTTTCTGACAATTATCGGTTAATTATCTACCAGAATAAAAAGCAGACATCAGCACACCTCGACAAAGGTCTTAAGCTGGTGTTCTGGCGATGTCTTTGCCATTTCGTGCTCGGGGTATGTGGATCTTCGTGGTTCACTTCGACAAGTGGTAGTGATGTGACGTCATAGGTGTTGAACAACACCAAAGCCGTCTTGAGCGGCCCTAAAATTCAAAGCGAGGTCCGCCAAGTCTCCGGAGTAGTGTTTGAGGAAAATGAGGCCTTGTTAAAGCTCACTGTCCAATGAAGTGAGGTCGTCCAAATGCTCTGCTTTGTGACTGGGGGTTCCCGAACTCCGGTCGACGAGCGGAGGTCCCGGTGATATTTTGTAGGGTAGGTATTTATCTACTTTAATTTCCACGCTCGGCCATACGACCACCCTTAAGATCCTTGTCGCTGTTCGACGTCCAACTGGTGAGTAAAAATGAGTGGAACGGGAAGAGGAATGCTCATACATTGTAAGCCCGACCATCGCCTCACCCAAATCTACTGAAACCTCGGCAAGGATCTTAGGATTATTGTAGTGCGTAACCTTGTTGATTATCAGCAGGGAGAATGGGACTAGTTGGAAGGTTGGGCTGACCGCTTGGACAATGGCACGAGCTCGCTTGGCGGGGTCACCGGACTGAAGAATAGTCAGTTGAACCCAGGGAAACGAGGGGTGGTTCGAATTACCAAGAAAATCCCCGAACCGACGAACACTGAAATACACAACTTAGCAAAACAGCACGGAACCTGATTTGGACGTATTTACCTCCATCGCAACCCAATTGCATCATGAGAGCAGCATCGGCTTCGGAAACCGTCAGGATAAAGCGATGGTAAAACGGTTCGGGAATAACACACCAGGGGTAGAGATACCGCCAGCCGCAAAATTCACCACTGGGAGGCGCTTCAACCTCGCGGTCTCTTTTAGGAGGTGGAATGGAGCTTGAATATCCTTGGCGTATGCATAAAGCTCTTCCTCGTTCATGACGCTAGCTCTTCTAATCTCGCTCATGACAGAACGCTGATGTCGGACGGCCTCAACCACGTTTCCTGTACCGGCTTCACCCTTCGTTCGGATAAAGGCAGCGCCCTCAGAAATACGGCGGAGGGCCTCTCCAAGATTCCTGGCTCCGCAGACAAATGGCACCTTGAACGGGTGCTTGTTCACGTGGTGCTCCTCATCCGCAGGGGTCAAAACCTCAGACTCGTCGATATAATCGATGCCAATTTGTTGGAGGATCTGTGATACTTAGGTCAGGCGGGGTATCAGCTGGTTTCGGGACCTGGGTGCTCACTTGAGCCTCAACGAAATGTCCAATTCGGATCTTGGCCATGACAGGGATCGTAACAGCGTCCATGATGGACTTGATCATCCCAGGGTCACTCTGCCGCTACATCAGCAACAGGAATGGTCGAGGCTTAGGGGGTCTCCCACCATTCGAGAGACCCCTCCGTAGTACCGGATATCGGCTGGAACACGCTCCAGTGCCATGACTGCGCAAGCTCCAGCTTCCTCAGCGATGCGGGCCTAATGGAATTGAGTTCCATTTCGTTTGAAAGGGCAAGCAGCCCGCCATACCTGCTCGGCATTTACAACGTCCATGATCACACCACCCTAAA
>Ga0307511_10002083_pt1 | contig 20955 bp, 21 predicted proteins | sample 13_EM_MG_FD_200266 | JGI IMG/M metagenome (GOLD analysis project Ga0307511, IMG submission 200266) | Populus trichocarpa ectomycorrhiza microbial communities from riparian zone in the Pacific Northwest, United States - 13_EM | ecosystem: Host-associated > Plants > Roots > Unclassified | place...
GACGGCCGCCCGGGACCAAGAACCGCCGTTCCGCACCCCGCTACGACGTCGGTAAAACCGTCAAACGCCCCGAGACCCTCAAGGCCATCGGCAGGCCCGGTAGATCCTGGTAGAAAAAGAACAAGCTAAGCCGTGACGTACCAGGCGGGCACATCGTCGTCAGTCAGGTTCATGATCCTGCCGATCTGGCGTAGGCACTCCGGTTCCGCTGCCAGCACCGCAGCCTTCACCTCGTCACGGGCGCGACTCAGCTGCGACGACCCGAGCGGCGCGCTGTAGGTGTCACCCCACTCGAATACAGCGTGTTCCAAACCGCCATGACGATGGAGGACGCGAAACGTGGCGGCCATATCGACCTGTTCGCTACCTTTCTCCTCGATCCGCTCGAACAGGGAGAATTCGACAGAAACTCGCGCGGCTGGATCAGGCGATCTGAACATCTCGCCCTGGAGGAACGACCAAGTTGGCATCGCCCGCCTCGGGAACAGATTCGTCGCGTCGAACGGTGGAGCCTGCCCCGGGTGTTCGCGGAACGATTCGGCCAGCATTACGCGGAGATGCTCGCGAACCTCATCGTTGAACGCCTCCATATCGGCTTGGGCGCGATCGAGCTGCTGGCTTCGAAGCTCAGCCTTCTGCTCCGCCTCGATGTGAGGTTGAGCAAGTGCGCGTACGCGTTCCCGGAGCTCATCGATGCTCGCATCGGGGCGCACTTCCGGCGGCTCGGCCAGGGTTGCTCGCAGTTCCTTCGCCATCTCGGCCATCGTGGGTCTGCTTTCGGGTTGCAGGCGGGTGCAGCGAACGATCAGCTCGTCCAGCTCTGCGTTCCATGGATAGGTGATCCAGGAGTTCAGACCGTACGGCTTGCCGGGCCGGTATTCGCCGGGCAGGGGAAAGTTCTGGCCAGCAAGGAGGGCCCACAAGGTCTTGGCCAGCGACCATACGTCGGCCGGGCCGTGATCGGCACTGTCGGCTTCCTGGAGCATTTCCGGGGCATGGAAATTCGCCGGTCCCAGTTTGCGCCCTGCCTCAGTGAGGTTGTCCTTTCCGGGGAAGCTCACCAAGCCGAAGTCCCCGATTTCCCATTTCCCCTCGCGCTGGAACAGGTTGTCGGGCTTGATGTCCCGGTGCCCGATCCCCTCCTCCGCGAGCCTGGCCAGGGTCTCCGCGTACGTGGCGATGGCGTCCAGGACCTTGTCCGGCGAGGCGGCCTGCCCAAGGGCGGTGCGGAGCGGCGTGGCCATTGGCATCACGTACCAGCTCACGTCGACACCTTCCGTCGCGAGCTGACTGTCAATCAGGGGCAGGACACCGTCCCCGGCGTACTCGCGCAGGAACTGGACCTCTGCAGCGAACCGACCCTCCCTGTCAGCGAAGTTCGTCTTCGTCAACGTCTTGATGGCGTAACGCCCCTGGTAGCCCTCGCCGCGCACCTCCCAGACGGTGCCGTTGCCTCCGCTGCCCAGCTTCTTGGTGCCAACCAAGGTCCAGCCCCCCAGGACTGCGCCCTCCTCGGGAGACCACCGCCTCTTACGCGACCCCGCCACGGCCACCACCGATCTGCTCTGAACCGTTCGCTACGGCATTGTGCGCCGCCCGTTCGGCTACTCGCGAGTCGCGTCGTTTCGCCAGTTACAGCGAAGGCGACGGACCGGTGACCGAGCTGCGCCGTGAGGGCCGCGAGACGCCCGTGCTCTGATTGTGGTCGGTGGGAGGGCGGTAGCGGTCGACGGCCGCCCACGGCGTCCCGCATGGCGCAGGGGCGGGGATTTCCCGTTGCACGCCACAGGCGCCGCGCCGTGCGACGGGCGTGCACCTGTGCACGGCACCCTGCACGGTAGGGCGGCAGTCGGGTAGGGCAGCATCTGCTCAGCCATCGCCCGACCATGAGGGGTCGTCATGCCTTCCACCCGCCGTGCCGCTTCGTCCGCCCTGCTCACCTGCCTGATGCTCGCGGGCTGTTCCCCCACGTCACTGGGCGGCTCCACGTCGTCCGGGAGCCCGAGTGCTACGTCGGCTGTGTCGGGTGCTGCCGGGGCCGGGCGGGCGATCGCGGTGGGGGCGGGTCCGCAGAAGACATACACGGTCCAACAGCAGCCGGCCGCGGGCAGTTGCCACTACCAGTATCTGAAGGGCGAGCCGCTGGAGGATCCGAAGTGCACGCCGGGCGCGATCTCCCCGGCGGTCACCCAGTCGAATCTGAAGTCGACGATCTGCCGCAAGGGCGGCTACACCTCCGGCATCCGGCCCTCCACGTCTGTCACCGGGAAGGAGAAGGAGCTGAATGCCGCCTCCTACGGCTTCACTGGCCGTATGGGTGATGCCGAGTACGACCACCTCATCAGCCTGCAGCTGGGGGGTGACCCGAACGACTACCGCAACCTGTGGGTAGAGCCCGCCGACCCCGGCCACAAGAATGGCTCGGGGGTCAACAACGCGAAAGATCCGGTGGAGACGAAGCTGCACACTGCGGTCTGTAAGGGCAAGGTCACCCTCGCCGCCGCGCAGCAGGCGATCGTCACTGACTGGACCACCGCCCTCAGTCGACTCGGACTCGGCTGAGGCACCGCGCCGCGCAGCCGGAGAGGCAACTGTCGTGGTGCGGGGGCGAATTCGGCAGTATGCGGCACGCCGGAAACGCTGAGTATGAGACCGTGGCAGTCATCCGGCCCGTCGCTTCCCCCCGTAGCGACGGGCCGGACCTGTTTCAGCGGGCGAGGAGGGTCGCGCTGCCCTGCGGACGAGTGCCACAAAGGAGGGGCTGGCTAGTCGGTGATGTGCAGTGCGGTGTCTGGGCGGCAGATCGGACAGGCAGGCACCCCATCGACGGTGAGGAGGCGGCGGGCGCCATCCTGGTCGACCTGCCGTCTTCGGCGGCCGGCCATGCCGCAGTCGCCGACGTGCACGGCCAGCGGGTGCCCTGTGGCGCGGTTGCGTTCGAGGATCCAGTCCGGTACTGGCGGGCGGTGCGTCCGGCGGTGCTCCTCTTCGGCTTGACGCCGTTGTAGTTCGGCGGCCTTGCGGTCGATGCGGGCCAAGCACATGGCATGCCAGGCCCGCATTCTGTGGAATCAGCTTTGTCAAGCTCGCGGGGGTTTTGTCTTGCTGGGCCGATTCGCTGGCGACCGCGGTGCTGGACACGTTGGCCGTGGTGTCGAGGAAGGTCATGGGGGAGAGGAGGCGGGCTTCGAACCGGGGACGGTGGAGTGAGTGTGCTGTCAGGGACGGCCGGTGAGGAAGAAGGCTGCCCAGTCCACCGGCGACGTGAAGGGACGATGGTCGTCACGGGCGTTCAGGAACGGGGCGAGAACACGTCGGCGTCGCTTGTCGTCGACCTCGTCATAAGTGTCGAGAAGCCCGGTGAGGCGGGCGTACGCCTCCTGTTCGGACATGGTGCGCAGAGTCCGGGCGGCCGTATCCAGACAGTGTGCGAGGGAAGCGTCCCGGCGTCGCCGGGCGGCGTAGAACAAGTCGCTGAACAGGAGCGCGGAGGCATCGCGCACCCGCCAGTAAGTGCTGATGACGGAACTCGCGCCCGCGAAAAGGAAGCCGCTGGCGAGACTGCCCAGCTCGTCGGCAAGGTGAGGGGTCATGGCGCCTGTCTCGCACGCTGACAGGAAGACGGTTGAGCCCGGTGTCATGACGACGTCGCGCTGGATGTCGGCCAGCGAGACGTACCCGTCGTCGCCACGTGCACCTGGGGACATGCGCAGGTGACTCTCGGCGTCGTCCCCGAAAATCTGCGAGCCGTGACAGGCGAGATGGATCCAGCCAGCGGACCTCAGAGTCTCGAACAGTCGCCGCCTCGAAGCCTCCGCACCCTCGAAGACACGGCCGTCCCTGAAACCGTCCCGTGCGACGGCCACCTCGACGCGGCCGCACGGTAGGTCGTCGCACGGATCGGCGAAGCCGACGAAGCCGCCTTCGCCCCCGCTCACCGGGGCTAGGTTGTGTGCGAGCAGGGTGCCACTGGGCGAGTACGACACGGTGTATGCGTCGGCCCACACGCCCCCGTCCGGCAGCGGACACGCATGGAGGGGCAGGCCGTGGAGTCCGGAATGCGGCACGAACACGACTGTATCGGGGGCGAGATGGCGCAGTCGCTCGTGGACCGGCCCCAGCAGTTCGCGGCCCAGCCGGGCGCAGGCGTCGTCGACTGCCTCGCGCCACTGGACCAGGGGGGTGTCGTCGAAGGCGGCCAGTGGGCTCTTCATGCGTTCGTAGGCGGTGCTGACGCGGACGAAGAGGGACATGATCTGAGGCAGCCCGAAGCCTTCGATCTCGAAGGTCGACGCGCTCTCGTCGAGGCCGGGTGCCATCACGAACACCTGGGTGCCACTGCCTCCGGGCACGAACTCCACGACGGCGCCGTTGCCGAGTTCCCTGGCTGCTTCCCGCATGGCCGCCAGGGTGGGGACCGTGAGTTCGGCACCGTGGCGGAAGCGGAGCGATCGGCGTCCCTCGGCGTTCTTGCCTCGCTCGGCGTAGCCGTAGGCACCGTCGAGGTCACCGGAGAGGAGAGCGCACTCCATGCCTGTCAGGTAGAGGCTGTGCTGGCGGAGGGCCATACGAGCCAGTGGAAGGCGGAAGTCGTCCAGCAACTGCTCCCGGGCTGCGATGGCCACGTCCACGTACCGGCGCGCAGTCGAGAAATCCTGGAGATCGTGCAGGTAGATGTCTGCCACTAGCCCGCTGACCTGCGGATTGTCGCCTCCCAGGGAGGCGAGTTCCTCCAGGGCAGCCGAGGGGTTGCCCTGGAGCTGGAGAATGCGCGCACGCAAGGTTACAACTTCGCCGTAGACGGGTGTCTGGTCACCTGCGCCCTGCAGCAGGGACTCTGCCGTGTCGAGCCAGTACTCGGCTTCCTCGAGCGCCGCCCGGTTGGTCACGCCGGGCCTGCGCGGAAGGGGATCGTCTCGAATGATCGCCTCAACCCGGTGCTGACTGTCAATCGACAAGTCCACATGTGCCTCAGCGAGCGCGATTGCCACCTGTGCCGCGAACGACTGCTCAGGCCCCTGGCCATGGCTGGCCCAGACGGACCGGAGCGTGGCGATCGACTCCTCTGGATGCTGGAAGGAGTTGGCGCGGGCCAGGCCCTGCTGGCACACGGCCTCGGCACGTACGTCATGAACCCGCCGGGCGTAGTCAAGGGCGTCTTCGAAGACTCCCGTCGCCTCGACAGTCAGACCGAGGCGCAGGAGCACTTGTCCGAGGTCACGGCACCAGTTGCCGGCGTTCCACAGGTCGCCCGTCTGCTCGGCAAGTTCCAGGGCGCGCGCGTAGTACTCCATCGCCTCCGGGTAGCGGTGTTGTTGCTCACGCAGTTTTCCGAGCGTGCCGAGAACGGGACCTTCGTGACGTGGACCGCCATAGCGCCGTGTCACCTCCAGAGCGCGGCCGAGATGTTGGTCGGCCGTGTCGATGTCACCGAGCCGGAGCAGTTCGCCTCCGTAATTGAGCAGACAAATGCTCAGCGCGGCGCCGGTGTCCGGCAGTCCTGCCGTCAGGATGGGCAGTGCTTCCTCGTTGAGTGCTCTGGCCTCGTCGTACCGGCCTTGGTCGTCGAACGCGGTGGCGGCGTTGACCAGGACCAAGATGAGTGCCTCTGGAGAATCCTCGCTGCGGGCGCGGGCCAGTGCCTCCTTGTAGTGGTCGATCGCCTCGGCAGTACGGCCCTGCTGCCGCAGGACCGTGGCCAGGTTGGTCAGGGTGCTGATCAACGTGCTGCCCAGAGTCCCCGGGTGGGCGCGGGCGATACGCAGCGCACGGGAGTGTGCCGCGACGGCGTCGTCGACCGCACCTGCCGAACGGCAGTAGGCCCCCCAGAGCGAGAAGAGCCGGACAGCCGCCATCGGCTCAATGTCGTCGGGTACGTACTGTGCCGCAAGAGCCAGAAGGGCGTATGTCTGGCGCCCGCTAAGGCTCGGGTCCTCCGCTCGGTCGGAAACCCGAGAAGCGACCCAGGTCATCACGGACGGGTTCGGCGAACGTGGAGGCAGTCGGGACGACGCGGCCTCCAGAGGCGACGTCCCGACTGCGACCTCGGCGGCCAGTCTCTCCAGTTCCTCGGTGACAGCGACGGCCTGGTCCACCGTGGCATCGTTCTCGGGACTGGCGTCTGCGGTAGCTGGCACCGCGGTACGCCGTAGATGTGGTCGGATCTGTTCAAGGTTGGTGTCCGCGATGGCGATTCCCTCGCTGTCTCCCGTCGCGACGGCGATACGACGGGCCTCAAGGAGCTTCTCCTCCGCCGTGTGGTAGTCGCCCTGCCGGGTCAGGTACGCCCCCAGGTTGCCCAGGTAGTGACCTGCGGTGGCCTCGTCGCCACGCTCTTGTGCAAGCGCGAGGCCGAGCTCGAGCAGTTCGCCCAGATGTTCGTCCACACCCAGCTCGAACTGCATGTTCACCGCGCGCCGCACCGCATTGACCAGTTCGCTTGACCGGGTACGCGCGGCCAGGGCGGCCGAAGAGGCTTGGCCGAGGTGCTGCACACGGATTCCGCGGTTCGTCGGATCGGCGACCTGCGCGAGGATGACGAGTGCGAGAGCCTCGCAGTCGTGCAATCCGGCCATGCGCGCCAGCTCCAGACCGCGCGAGAGATGCTCGGCCGCCATGCGAGGATCGGTGTCGTCCAGCAGACTTCCGACGCACACCTCTTCGAGAGCTTCCATCCGCACGTCGCCGATCTCACGCGCTATGACGGCGCAGCGAAGGCGCAGGATGAGCTCCTCGTTGTCGTTCCCGGCGAACGCATGGACGTTGGCTTGGAAACTCAACGCAACGGCCAGCGCCCGCGTGTCCGCCAGCTCCTTGCACCACGCCACGGCGGTCTCGCTGACATCAAGTGCCTCTTGCGTCATGGACTGGAACAGCAGGCTCCTGGCGAAGTTCAGTGCAATACCGATCTTCAGCTTCAGGCCGTCGACGTGCTCGACGAGTAGCCAGGCGAAGAACGCTGCGAGCGACTCTCCGGGGGCGAGGTCGTCGGTGGACAGGCCGACTTCTTCGGTGATCTCCTCCAACTCGGAGCTGTCGAAGGAGCCGTTCATGCCCATCAGCATGACCAGTGAGGCCGCCGACTCCAGGTCGGTCTCGCCGCGGAGGCAGGCAAGGACGATGTCACTGAGCGTCGGCATCGTCGGATTCGACAGACGCGACGTCACGGAGGCGGGCGAAGAGGGTGTCGAGGTCTGCGGTGTTTGTATCACCGGGGACCTGGATCGACACCTCCCCGATCCTGATCGACACGGCCTGCTCCGGTGCCGTGCGCCCGGGCGAGAGCCGGTTCTTGACGTAGACCTTCAGCGTGTCGAGGGCGATCCCGACTACACCCGCCGCCAAGGAGCTGAGGGCGATCTCAAGAATGGCGAAGTCGCGGTACTCGCTGCGGTATCGCAGTTCCGCCTGCCCATGAGGGAGGACGGCCCGCATTTCCTTCTCTAACTCCGAGTGATCGGTCAGTGCGACTTCGATCACAAGTCCGCCCTTGGCACGCATGCGCCACCCCCGCTGTGCTGCTGACCGGTGTGTCCGGATTGTACTCCGCGACAAGTGCCGCGTCGTGGGCAATCCGCCAAGTGGCCTCTGTGCCGCACGTGTTGAAGCGCCTCAGGCTGGCAGGGACGGATGCGTCGGGGACTGCCGGATTCACGGTTGCTTCTGAACGGAGATCAGCTTCGCCGTGGGCGTGCCCCTGGAAGGCGGAACAGGAGCGACTCCGAACACTCCGCCTTCCAGACGTGCTCCTGGCCTTCTGATTCTGTCCTCCCCGACCAGCGCCTAATTAAGTGCCCCGTCGCACCTCGACGATCGGCAGCAGCTGGCGCGGGGTGGGACCGGAGGGGGTGGGGACGTCCGCGAGCCGTTCCAGGAGCCGATCCAGTGTGGCTTGGCCGTCGTCGACAGCGGACTGTTCTTCGTCGGTGAGAGGGATCGTGGCGAGCATGCGTTGGAGGTTGTCCCTCGCTTCGAGGAGCTGGACCTTGCTGGAGTCCTTCGGGGTGTAGAAGTCGCAGCGGGCGCAGGCCATGCGGTGCGGGCACTGTTCGAAGAAGGTGTACGTGCAGTAGCCGTGCCCGAGGTCGTAGTGCTGCCATGGTTCTCCGGCCGCGGCCGCGCCGGATGCGACGGCGTCGCGGTCGACGAGGACTTCGATGGTGCGTACGTTGCGGGCGAAGTACCCGGCGTCTTCATACGCTTTGGTCAGCGTGTTCGGGCTGATCTTTGCGTAGTGCTGGGTGGATTCCGGGGAGCGGTGTCCGAGCCAGGCCTGCAGCTCGAACAGGGTCATGGGTTCTTTGGCGTTGTAGAGCTGGCTGGCGATGGTGGAGCGGGCGCGGTGGCTGGTGATGTTTCCGCGGACGTCGGTGTCCGGAACGCCGGCCTTGCGGCAGAGCATCGGGATGATGCTGCTGTTGATGTAGCCGCTGGAGACGGTGTGGGCGTGGTAGGCGAACAGGAAATCCACCTGTTCTCCGGTGCGTTTGTCGGTTCGCTTCGGCTGCTGGGGGCGCACTGCTTCCCAGGCGTTGATGGCCTGGCCGCGCAGTGGGTCGACCGGTTTGGTGAATGCCGTGCCGGTCTTGTGCGCGGGTACGTCCAGCAGGCAGACGGCGTCCCGGGCAAGGGTGTGCTCGGAGTTGCCGGCGACGGGATTTCCGTCGTGCTGCCAGCGGATGCAGCCCAGACGCAGCCGTGTGATCTCGTTGCTGCGCTGGCCTGAGAACAGCCAGGTCAGCGTGACGGCCCGGACGAGTTCCAGGGGGTAGATGGGGCCGGCTTTGCCGCAGGGCATGTCGGCGGATTCCAGGTTGAGTCCGGCCCACAGCAGCTTGGCCCAGATGTCGTCGGCGATTACGCGTGGGTTCGGGCCGACCAGGGAGTTGATGGTGCGAGGCACGGAGAGCGCGCAGAGGGGGTCGAAGCCGAGGCGCAGCCACTCCCAGTCCTGGATGTCGCGGAAGAAGACCCTCACGGCGCGGATGAGGCCGGCCTTCGATGCGGCCTGGAGCGGCTGGCCGAGGCGTTCTTGGAAGCTGCTGGTGCGTACGACGTAGTCGCCGATCTTCATACAGTCGACGGCCGCGATCCAGGCCGCGCACGTCTGCCGCGTCCATACTGCGGGGTCAGCAGCCTCCGGCCGCTGCGCGGCGATCCACCGCCCGGTCTTCAGCAGCGCGGCCCGGTAGTGCAGGCGGGCGCGGTGGGTCATTGTCGCGGTGGCGTACCAGCGCTCTACCCACTGGGCCCATACCGGGGGCACCCCGTCGTGGCTGACTACTTCAGAGCCTGCGATTGCAAGGGGCGGGTCACAGATGCCGAGGGCCGCCACGGCCCGTTGTACCGCGTACAGGACCTTCATGCTCCCGCCGGTCAGGAGATCCTCGCGCCGGACACGGTCGAAGAACTGTGTGGTGAGGTCACCGGTGTGCGGGCTGCGGTTGAGGAGGAAGAGCTGGCTCATCACCGAGGGCACGCCCTTGTCGTGCTCCGTGCCGTATTGGTAGCCCCAGCCGGTCAGCACCGTACGCACGCGCCCGATCTCCTCTTCCACGAGGCGGCGTCCGAAGATGCGGCAGGCAAGCGACAACCGGTCGAAGCGCCCCAGCTCCTTGAAGCCGGCGTAGCCGCTCAGGTGGTAGGCGTGGCCGCAGAGGAACGGCCGCACGTATCCCTCGGCCCAGACCGGCACCTGTTCCTGATAGGCCTTGTGGTCGCGACCGAGGAGGCCGCGCCATTCCTGCTCACCCCAGCTCCAGAAGGCCCGGCCCGTCTCCGCGCACCGCAACAGCAGCACGGCGACCGCGTCGTGCATGGCCCGCCGCGCGTGCATGCTGGGCGGCGTGTCGAAGCTGGCGTTGACGTCGTGCAGCGGACGCAGGAGCCGCCCGATGTCTCCGCACGCACCCGCACCGTCCGGTGTGCCGGATCCAGATCATCGGTCCGCAGCGAGCACAGCTCCTCCCGGCGCAGCGCCGCATCGTAGGCGAGCGCCAGCATCACCCGGTTACGCACCGGTTCACGCCGCGCGACCTCCAACAGGTCAAGCCACTGCTGCTCGGTCGGGAGCCAGGGCAGCTTGGAGAACCGCGGCACCAAGCCTCGCTCCTGGCCGTTCTAACGTCGGCCAGGCGTGTACCGTCCGCGACCCACGGGGTTCGACTCTCGCAAGCCTTCCTCGATGAGGAAGGGGCTGGTGCAGGTTTGGGTGACAGGTTCGGTCACGCGGCCTGGAGGGCCGGTGTGGTCATGACGGTTTCGAATTCGATGGGGGTCAGGCGGCCGAGTGCGGCTTGTCTGCGGCGCCGGTGGTAGGTCCGCTCGATCCAGGTCACGATCGCGATGCGCAGTTCCTCGCGGGTGGCCCAGGACCGGCGGTCGAGGACGTTCTTCTGCAGCAGGCTGAAGAAGGACTCCATGGCCGCGTTGTCGCCTGCCGCGCCGACTCTCCCTATCGAGCCGACGATCCGGTGGTGGCCGAGGGCCCGGACGAACTTCCGTGACCGGAACTGCGATCCGCGATCGCTGTGCAGAATGCACCCGTCGACGTGTCCACGCCGGGCAACAGCGTTGTTGAGGGCTGTGACGGCCAGGCGGGACTTCATCCGTGTGTCGATCGAGTAGCCGACGATCCTCTTGCTGAAGACGTCCTTGACCGCACAGAGATACAGCTTGCCTTCGCCGGTGGCGTGTTCGGTGATGTCGGTGAGCCACAGCCGGTTGGGGCCATCCGCGGTGAAGTCACGGCGGACCAGGTCGTCATGCACCGGCGGGCCGGCCTTCTTCTTTCTGCCGCGCTTCTTGCCGAACTCGCTCCACCAGTGGTTGTCCCGGCAGATCCGCCACGCGGTCCGGTCGGCCATGCCGGATCCCGCGCTGCGGGCCTCGTCGGCCAGGAACCGGTAGCCGAACTCCGGATCCTCTCGGTGCGCGTCGAACAACGCGTTCGCGCGTGTGGCCCGCTGGAACTCGGTATCGGTCACGGGACGTTCGAGCCAGCGGTAGTAGGGCTGGCGGGCGAGTTTCAGGACCCTGCACGTGACCGTGACGGGGATTCCGCCCGTGGCCAGTTCTTTCACGAGCGGGTAGATCCTTTTCCCGGCAGGTGTGCCTGTGACAGGTAGGCCGCGGCCCGGCGCAGGACCTCGTTCTCCTGCTCCAGCAGCTTGATCCGCCGGCGTGCTTCCCGCAGCTCCGCGTTGTCCTGGCTGGTTGTTCCGGGCTTGGTCCCGTCGTCGATGTCCGCGCGGCGCATCCATTTCCACAGCGTCATCGCGTGCACTCCGAAGTCGGCGGCCACCTGCTCGACCGTCACGCCCGGGCCGCGGTTCCTCGCGACCCGCACGACATCCTCGCGGAACTCTTGCGGATATGGCTTGGGCACAGCGACATCCTTCCCACCCGCCCCACAGGGCAAGCCAGTTCAGATGTCACCCGATCGTGCACCAGCCCCGAAGTCGTAGAACAGGCGCACCGGCACCAGGCGCTGCTGAGTTGTCGCGTTCGCCAGTCCCGCCCTCGATTCGATAGAGACGACGTTCGCTCCGCGTCGGTGCGGCCGGGACGTCAGCTCGCGGACGAACACACCCACGTGCGTGCGGCCAGCGGACAGCGGATCGATCGCTTCTCGCTCGCACACCACCAGGTATTCCGCGAGTCCCCGGGCGTAGGCGTCCAAAGTCCCTGGCGCGCGCCCGAGATCTTCCCAGGCCTGCAGCGAGGTAGCTGCGTGATCGTTTCGTGCCAGCACCGGCCACTTGGCCATGAGTACCGATGTGCCGCTCAAGCCGTTCCCCAGGATCGTGGATGAAGCCGGGCTACAGCAGGATCACCCAGGCAGATTCCACATAACTTCTAGCGTCTGGAGCCGCTCCAGGTCGTCCGGAAGGTCCCGCGAGTTATCGAACACATTTTCCACTCTAGGCGCGGGGGTGCATCTTCCGCACTCGCGCATTCGTGTCCTGCGCCAGTGGAAGTTGATCGTTGTCATCGAAGTTTGATGATCAGCAAGTTCGTGTCACCGAGGCTTGAGCGGGACAGTCTGCCGCCCGTACCCGCTGCGCCGCGTGCCCATCTCGCCCAGCGCGCTCGCCCGCAGATGACAGGCCCGAACCAGCGCCCGCGAGCACACCCCACGCAGGTACCATCACCGCGTGAACACCTACTGGCACGTCGTTCTCCCGCCGCTCTGCGCCTGACCGGGCGCAGACACTGACTGTGTGATCCCCGGCCCCAACGCCCGCAGAGCGGGCAGGGGCTTTTGTCGTGCGCCCGTTTCGGATCGAGTCCCAGACGCATTCGACGACGGAAGATCACGACTGTGCCGAACCGCACTTCCCCTTTGACTCCCGCGCGCCCAGCCACCACGGGCCCGCGCCCTTCTCGCACTGGCCTCCTCAGCGGCCCCGCACCCATCCTCACCTCAGCCGTGCTGTGGGGTACGACCGGGACCGCCAGTTCCCTGGCACCCGCCGGTGCACCAGCGGCTTGCCATCGGCTGCGCCGGTCTCACCCTCGGCGGCATCCTGCTGTTCCTCACCTCCCGCGGCGCCCGCTCGCTGCCCGCCGCCTGCACGCGCCCCGAGCGGTGGCTGCTCGTCCTCGGTGTACTGGCGGTGGCCGGCTATCCGGTCACGTTCTACCCGGCTGTGGCCCGGACCGGCGTGGCCGTGGCCACCGTGATCGCGCTCGGCAGCGCGCCGGTCTTCGCCGGACTGCTGTCCTGGGTCACCGGACAGGCCCGGCCCACCGCACGCTGGACCGGTGCCACCGCAGCGGCGGTACTGGGATGCACCCTTCTGGTATCGGGCCCACAACTCACCGGACACGCCACTCCCATGGACCTGACCGGCGTCGCGCTCGCCGCCTGCGCCGGACTGTCGTACGCCGCCTACTCGCTGATCGGCGGCAGGCTCATCACCCACGGGCACCCTTCCAACGCGGTGATGGGCGTCCTGTTCGGCGCGGCCGGACTGCTCGTCCTGCCGCTCGTCGTGTTCGTCGACACGCACTGGCTCGCCACCACTCACGGCGCGACGGTAGCTGTGTACCTTGCTCTGTTCACCGTCTATCTGGCCTACCGGTTCTTCGGTCACGGACTGCGCCACACTCCGGCATCGGTGGCCACCTCGCTGACCCTGGCCGAGCCCGCCGTGGCAGCGGTCCTGGGTGTCACCGTCCTCGATGAACACCTATCAAGCGCCTCCTGGTACGGGCTGGCTGTCCTGGCTCTGGGCCTGGTCCTCCTGACCGTCCCCGCCGGCACAGGCGGCGCCCGGGCCGTTAGCCCCGGGGCACTCTCCGGGTCCGGCCCCAAGGTCGTTCCGGGACCGGACCCGGTGACCCAGACCGCTCAAACTTCATGTGACTGAGCGCCCTACCTGACGTCGTCGGACAGCTTCAGCGCACAGCGGATGGTGCCCGTCGGAGAAGGACGGTGATGCGGAGCAGGCCGCGCAGAGCCACTCCATGATCCGGTCGTGCCGCGGGCGCGGGAAGGTGTGGGCCAGAGCCAGGTTCCCAGCAAGATGGGCCCGCCGGGTGCGGCTTCGTTCTCGGCCAGGCAGGAGGGGCAGCAGCGGCTTGTGGTGGTCAGAACCCAGCCGCAATGAAGTACTGCAGCGCGCCTTCGTATGCTCCAACTCACCGATGACGAGGCGCCGTCCGCCTATCAGTGGTGATCTGGGTCCTCCGGGGATGGCTCCTCATTGTGGAGGCGGTTCGTGTCGTAGTGAGGCGGGGTGACGACCGTGATGTGCCGACTGTTCTTCTGGTTCTCCGGGCGCAGGTTTTCGTTGTCCGGCTCGGTCCACGGCCGAATCTGCGTTACGTGCAGGTCGTCGGTCGGGTTGCCGGCCCAGGGTTCGAGCAAGGTGAGGATTCCCGGGTCGTAGTCATGGACGGTGGGGTCGGTGTTGACGTCGCTGTCTCCCTCGTCCCCGTACACCTTTTCCGGGTCGAGTCGCTCGGCTCGGGACGTCTGCCAAAGGGCGAAGAGCCGGTCGACATTGGAGTGCAGCAGGAAGACGAACGGGTCGTGGAAGGGGAAGTGGGGATCCCCGCCGACGGTGCCGCCGAACCATACATGCATGTTGTTGTGCGCGGTCTCCAGCTTTTTCCGGAACTCGGCGTACTGCTGCCCGAGGGGCACGTCGTCTTTATCGGTGACGATGAAGCGATCGGAGGGGGCCGGCGGCGATCCCTTGGGAACGTCACGCCAGATCTTCCGATGGTCGGGATCCGCCGAGTTCGGATCCGCCGGCCCGGTGGTTTCGAAGTTCTGGAACGGCCACCCTGCTTCGCCCCTCGGGCTTCCCATGAAGTCCGGCGTGAGCAGATTGACTCCGCTCGAATTCCGAGGGTTGGTGGTCCAGTCCCAGTAGTGCAGCGACAGCCGGTAGTCCACTGTGCGCAACAGTGCTTCCAGCCGGTTGCATAGTTCGCGGTGCCAGGGCAGGAACGCTATCCCGCGTGCAGGCGGGAAGGCGTGGACGTGTGTGGCCTGGTGAATCTCGTTCTGCTTGTCCCAGTACGAGACTCCGTCCGGATACCGGAATGCGGGGTCGTCACTGAGGGAGACGAAGGCATCACGGAGTAGAGTGCGCTCCGCAGGTGAGACCTCCGCGACGTCGCGTCGGATTCCATCGCCGAGTGCCATTTCGACCACCTGACTCTTGATGGGTGTGCCCACAGTGCCGGCGTGTGATCTCGCACCTGCCCGGACTTCTGACGGGCTGGCGAACACCCGCTTATGCCGGGGGTGCTCCAGCGAGCTGACGGCGCTTGCAGTGGGGGGCACGGGCCACGAGCGCGATCGTCAGATCTGCGTTGCCGGTCCCGTCGGCCCAAGGAGAACGACGTTCTTCTTGCCGCCGGTAATTCCAGTGTGCCCACGTGAACACGCTGTTGTCGCGCCCAGATCGCACAACCCGATCAGCCGAGGGCATTCGCGCAGGTTCCAGCCCGCAGCAGGGGAAGTCGGGCCCTTCTGTGGAGATGGGCGGTGTCAGCGGCGGCGCAACTGGTCCAGCCGTCCCCGGATGCCCCGATGCCGTGCACCAGGCGAGACAGCACGGTGGCGGGCTGGTCGAGCCGGGCTGAGGTGGCCCGGCACCCGTTCTCGTGAACTTGCCGGGCATGCCTGAGCGTGTCCGCCGATGCGCCCTCAGGCAACGCAGATGCCTGCATAAGCTCCCCGGCATGGACATCGTGATCCCGCTCTTCAAGCTCTTCGAGCCGCTCGACGCCATCGGCCCGTACGAGCTGCTGGCGCACGTCCCCGGCGCCCAGGTGCGCTTCGTCGCGCCCGAACCGGGGCGGATCGCCGACAAGCTGGGTGCCATGCAGGTGGACGTGCCCACCCGGTACACGGAGGTCGAGTCCTGCGACGTGCTGCTCGTCCCGGGCGGTGCGGGGGCGCGACTGATGCTGGACAACACGGAGTTCATCGACTGGGTGCGCCGGATTCACGAGACGACCCGCTTCACCACCTCGGTCTGTACCGGGGCGCTCATCCTCGGGGAAGCGGGGCTGCTCAAGGGACAGACCGCGACCACCCACTGGATGGCGATGGACGAACTGGAGACGTTCGGCGCCACCTACACCGCGGAACGCGTCGTCCGGCACGACAGGATCATTACTTCAGCCGGGATCTCCGCCGGTATCGACATGGCCCTGGGGCTGTGCGCGTTGCTGAGCGACGAACTCACCGCCCGGGCAGTTCAGCTCTTCACCGAGTACGCTCCCCAGCCGCCGTACGACAGCGGCTCCCTGGCCACAGCGACGCCCGAGGTCGTGGCCCGGGCCTGGACGCTCACCAGCGGCGGCTGAGCCCGCTCAGCCCCGGCGTGCACGCGGCAGCCCAGTTCTGGCCATCAGATCCCACCTCGTAGGACCCGCGTACCGGACCCTCCACAGGGAGTCCGCATCATGAGTTCGCCGAGTTTCCTCACTCAGGCCGGGAACTTCGCTGGTGCGATGGCAGGCGGAGCCGACCCGCGTACGGGCGAGTTCAATGAGCTTCTTCAGATCGGCCACCGATCGGGTGATGCGGCCGAGGTGTCGACCACAGTCATCGCGTTCGGTCCTGCTGGTCGACTGGACGTCAACGACAGACCCACCCTCACTCTCCCGAGGCACAGTTGAAGAAGCTCAATAAATGCGAAAAAATCTAGTCCCAGCCGCTACGGCTTGATCCCCGGCGCTCAATCGGCCAGCGGGGTGCGGCCAATGTCATGGGTGGATGGCCGTGCCAAGCCCGCCGCCCAGCCAGAGGTAAATGACGGAGTCGGGGGTCGAGTGTTCGGCCCTCTCAGTCGATTCCCGAAAGTACTGACTACTCCGGACGCGCCCCTGGATTGCGGCGTCCTTCCGGACGTCTAATTCTGACATCAGAAGGATGACATTGGCCTGCCCGCTGTGCCTATCGCCCCCCCCGTGGAGGAAAAATGCCCATGGTCCGCCAAGACATCAACGCCCTCGCTGGCGCGGCACACCCCCTGCCCCCGTTCGATGAGATCGACTTCGGGGACGTGCGCGTGGAGGTGTACTCCTGATGCGCACCGCGGTGTACGAGCTGCACATCCGGCCCATGTTTACCGCTACGGACCGCGACCACATGCTGCTCGCCCGCGGGTGGAACCTCTGGTCGTACGACGACGTTGTCGCGCACGCCGCGGGCATCCTCAAATCTCTGGAGGACGGGACCATGCCGCCGCCGGCATTCGGCGGGCCGTGGCCAAAGGAGTGGATCGATCTCTTCCGACGCTGGAAGGAAGGCAGTCGCAAGCACCTGGAGCTCGGAGCCGCCGTGATCACGGTCAACCGCTCGCCCAACAGTGTCACCATCAAGGCGACCGGTACGTTTCCCGCCGCGGGCTACCAGGGGTGGTTCCAGCTGGAAAGCGAGTCCGACACGGCGAAGACCTACGTCCTGTACTTCGAACCCCCGGACTCGCCGGTAGCCGGTACCGCTCAAGCCTTCACGCTCACGGAACGCTATATGGCCTCTGACACCCGGGCCCTGTTCGTCCATGACAGTACCGGCGTTCAGGAGCACTGAACACACCTACCGATTGCTCGCCCGGCTTTCCTTGCAACCGACGGGCCATCCATCACGAACGTTGTCGTCGATCCATTCGCCCGGAATCGCGGCATGACTGAGGAGTAACAGTGCAGGCGACGGACATCACGGGCACCTACACCTACCGGAGTTTTCTCGACAGACCGGAGCCCGTAGACGACTTCAACGATCTCAGGTTCGCTCAACTGGAACTCAGGCTGACAGCCACTGCGGCGGGCCAAGTGGGCGGTCTGCTGGTCTTCCCAGCATCGGTGGGCGAGGAACCGTTGATGATGGAGATGGTCGGGCAGGCGGACGGGACACCCTTGACAATCACACTCACAGGCAAGGGAGTTCCGGGAACCCCGATCGAGGACTTCCATTACGAGTACGACGGCGTGGCCCTCCGGCACTGGCCGACGGGCGTGGGACAACGGATGACCCTCGCCGGAACCGTCCTTCGTGCCGCGGACCACGGCAGCGGTGCCAACCTCGCCAAAGCCGGACAGACAGCCAGCTTCCTTGCAGTGAAGAGGGATACCTGAGCTGCCCGGCGCAGTGACCCGACGGCTGACAAAGACGCTCGGCAGCATCCGTAGGCGGTCAAAGGGGATACCTCCCGAGACGGCTTGAGGTGCTGGCTCGGGATCCACGGCCAGCGGTAACTCGGACCCACGCCCTCACCACCACCGTCCTCGTTGAGTAGCCGGCCGGTCACCAGCCACCGTGGATAGCGATCTCCGCCACCCGATGAAGGGCCTGAGTGACAGGACCTAGCTGTATTGATCACGAGCGTTGTTAACGCGGGTCGGACTTGATCGTGGCGAAGGCCCCCGTGTGTGGTGGAGGTGTCGAATCTTCACCGCACGGAGGCCTTCGTGTCCCACCGTAATGCCCGGCTGACCGTTCACGGCAGGCGGCTGCTCGTCGAGCGTGTCCGCTCCGGCCGTCCCGTCGCCCATGTCGCCGCAGAGATGGGCATCTCCCGTCCCACAGCCCACAAGTGGATCCGGCGCTGGCGGTCCGAGGGCGAGAGCGGACTCATCGACCGTTCCAGCCGCCCCCGCAGGACACCGCACCGGACCGCAGCCGCCACCGAGGCGCATGTCTGCAGGCTGCGGCAGGACCGCAAACTCGGCCCGGCCCGCATCGGACCGATCCTGGGCCTGCCCGCCTCCACCGTGCACCGCATCCTCACCCGGCACGGCCTCAACCGGCTCGCGTTCCTGGACCGGCCCACCGGCCAGGTCATCCGCCGCTACGAACGCGACCGGCCCGGCGAGCTGATCCACATCGACGTCAAGAAACTCGGCCGGATCCCCGACGGCGGCGGCCACAAGGTGCTGGGCCGCCAGGCCGGCCGCGCCACCCGCAGCAACGGGGGCTTCGACTACGTCCACTCCGCCGTCGACGACCACAGCCGCCTGGCCTACAGCGAGATCCACGGCGACGAGAAGGCCGACACCTGCGCCGTCTTCCTGCGGCGGGCCGCGGCCTTCTTCACCACCTGCGGCATCGACCGCATCGAGCGGGTCCTGACCGACAACGCCTGGCCCTACCGCAAGAGCTTCGCCTGGCGCCATGCCCTGACCGACCTCGGCGCGACCGGCAAACTCACCCGCGCCTACCGACCGCAGACCAACGGCAAGGTCGAACGCTTCAACCGCACCCTCCTCGACGAATGGGCCTACCTGCGGCCCTACACCAGCAACACCGAACGCACCGAGGCCCTGGCAGACTTCCTGCACACCTACAACCACCATCGCTGCCACACCGCACTCGGCGGCCAGCCACCGATCAGCCGTGTCAACAACGCTGCGGGTCAATACACCTAGCGGCCACGCACGGCTGCCGAGCCTCGACCACGGGGGACCGATTGGTCGCGGAGCCTGCGTAAACCGCAAGCCCAGGAAAGCGGCGTCGCAAACTTGCCGCCGCACCCAACACCGCTGTTGCACCGCTACTACAGAGCAAGTGGCTGCTGAGCAGGGGCTTTACGGTGCGAGGACAAGCAGCCGACTCCCACAAGATGGCGGGATAAAGAAACCGTTCCTTCTCCGGTCCAGGTGCACCCGGAAGAAGGTCATCGACCCGACGGCGACATCCTCCACGACGATTGCGGAGCAATCCGGGGTGACGCAGCCACCGGGGCTTCCCGGGCAGCGGGCGGTGTCGTACACGCGGCCGCGATGGAAGATGGCTACGTCCCATCGCTCCGGAGCGTCGTCCTGTGGGGTGTCGAGAAGTGCGTCGTCGTAGGAGATACGCAGGCGTAGTTCGGAGGGGTCTCCGGGCAGCCTGCGTGACTCGATCACGCCTACAGCCTAGTCAGGCGTACTGTGCCGCCGTCCCATCCCGGGGTCGGGTGAAGGATCAAGGTCGGCGTGTTGCGGTCACCAGCAGTGTGTCCGCGGTGCGCGGCCCGCGGACGGCCGACGGCAGCACGTCCACGCTGATCCCGGTGAATCCGGCCTCGTCCAAGATCTTCATCCAGACGTGCTCCTGGAGCACCCACCGGTCCATCGTGGTCGCTTCCCTCTTTGGAGTCCTCGCCGGGACAGCGGCGGCCACGACGTCCGGCTGCGCGGGAGCGCCGCCCACGTAGTGCGCAAGGGTGGAGAACACCAGCTGTCCGCCCGGCTTGAGAGCGAAGACCGCCGCCGGCAGCAGCTCACGGGGGTCAGTGAAGTCAAGCGCGCCGAAGACGCTGTAGAGCACGTCGTAGGTGTTGGCCATCGCCTTCAGATGCGACACGGCGTCACACGACACGATGCGCAGGCGTGGCGCGAGGTGGCCGAACAGTGCGGCAGCCATCTCGTACTGCCCCGGCGAGGCATCGACAGCAACGACCTGGGTGGCCGCGTGATGGACAACGAGATGGGCGGCGTGCCGGGCGGCGCCCGCGCCGAGGTCACCGACGACTCGCCCCGACAGGTCTCCCAGTACCTCCGGGCCGGGGCCGCTGTCCTGGCTCCAGATCCAGTGAAAGGTGTCGGGAACCTCCCGGTCGTGCTCGGCGCGGGTGCGTCCGTAGTGGTGCCAGAGGTCTGAGGGGGTGGTTGTCACCCGCACCATCCTGGCGCGCGGGGCCCGGTACCGAGCCGGTTCCGGGGAATCTCACCCCCACGTGCGTCGGGCCCCGGGCGACTGCGGCCAGGGCCCGACGCACCTCTTGGTCAGTGCGAGTCGTTGCCGGGGTGGCAGGGGCCGCACTCGGCGGCGTCCGTCCACAGCGGTAGGTCGACGTCCCAGCCGTCCGCCGCGATGAGGGTCGCCGTCTTCATCACCGAGCCGTCGTTCTTCATCTCGACCTTGGGCACGTGGTGCAGGAAGTGCCCGTCGTTGAAGCGGTCGCACAGGTCGGCGTACGCCACGGTGTCGAGGATGATCGTGTGGACGCCGATGTCGACGAGTTTGCTCGGGGCGAGCCCCAGGGACTCACTCCGGTGGTTCATCGCGGTCAGCAGGTAGGCGTATCCCTGGCCGAGGACCCGGGCCGCAGTGATCGAGTCGTACGGGTAGTCCCGCACCAGGAGTGCGACCTGCTTGTCCCACAGATCGCCCGGCACGACGTCTCGCACGGAACGGAAAGCGCCGATCGTGGGGTCGGCGGCCAGGGGGAGTGCGACTGCCGTTGACATGATGCCTCCAGTGGACGGTGCCCCGCGGCGCGGGGCGCTGCATCCAGCACACCGTGCCGAACCTGCTGGAGGTGATCAACTCGCTTGCCACGCAAGGGGTTTGCACGTTGTGCAAGCAGTCTCGACGGCTCCGTGCCGCGTCCGTACCGTGAGAGCCCCGGTCGTGCAGCGTGGGAGGGACCTGTGCCCGTAGACCCGCTCTGGAACAGCACGAGAGCACGTGAGTTAGCCGCCCAGCGACGCCCTGGCGCG
>Ga0307511_10002084_pt1 | contig 20945 bp, 27 predicted proteins | sample 13_EM_MG_FD_200266 | JGI IMG/M metagenome (GOLD analysis project Ga0307511, IMG submission 200266) | Populus trichocarpa ectomycorrhiza microbial communities from riparian zone in the Pacific Northwest, United States - 13_EM | ecosystem: Host-associated > Plants > Roots > Unclassified | place...
CGCCGGATTCGCTTCCTGCGACACACTTTTGGTTCCATACCGCAGTGTGCGCTACCATTTAAGGGAATGGCGGCAAGGGAGAACTAGGTACGCTTGTCATCATTTTGGAAACACCTGCACTAATCTAATTGTGGTATAGGCCAATGAATGAGCGCAAGCTATTCAATCTTCAACATGCCGCCCTCCGAAACATCATTGAACGCCTCTTCGGAGTATTGAAACACCAATGGCGTATCCTCAACATCCCCCCGGAGTATAGTATGGACATGCAAGCCCGTATACCAGCAGCTTTATGCACGCTGCACAACCTCGTCAACCGCTTTGACCCTGAGGAGTACAATCACCCAGAATTTGATTGGGTGTTGACGCGGTCGGATGAGTCAGACGGTATTCCAATCATTGATGATCACGAGGAACCTGTTGTACAGGAGGGGAATGAAACAGTGCATGCAAACCATCGACGCGATATGATTGCACGGTCCATGTGGGCAGATTATCTGGTAGAGTGTGCACAACGCGGTATTCCATTACCATGATGTACACTACTGCAATTGTAGTTTACTAGCCTACAATTTATGTGCATATGGAATGTACGAGTGGGCGGGGCGAAACAGGGAATGAGATACATGCGGCATGGGCAAAACAATGTTACAACTAAGCAGATTTCTTTGCCATCTCTGCAAGGCGTTTCTCCAGCCAACGTTTGCAGGCTACATGCCCTAAACCAGCAAAAATAGTTGCCTGTTGTTTATTAGCCGGCGTAGTGAGATACTCAGTGAGGTCTAAGTAGTCGTCCACCGAAACATCCCCTTCGTGAGTCGTGAGCACCGCAATGGCTTGTTGGAAAACGTCGTTGGTAGTGATGGTGATGCCCGAGGAAGCGAACGCTTTGGACATGCCTTCCACCGTCTGTGAGATTTGCTTCATTACTTCTACTCCCTCTATCTGTGCAGTAGCAGTAGCTGAGGGACCACGGATCCGCTTTCGGGATGTGTCTGAAGCTGCACTGTCCACAGTTGATCCGGCACCCGACATGGTACCAGCTTTGCGCTTCCCCCGGCTAACGCTTGTCAAGACTGACGAGGAATTGGAGCCGCAATCTGAAGGCGCAAGGAATGAGGATGGTGTGGATGGTGCAGCTGAAATATCACGAGGCGCTTGTGTGGTTGAGGGCTGGATGGCGCGAGTAGAGGCCACCGCTTGACTGGTGGTGGCCACGGGAGTCTGATTCACTGGGGGCTGGATGGTGCAAGCAGAGGCCACCGCTCGACTGGTGGTGGCCACGGGAGTCTGATTCACTGGAGATGGAGGGGTTACTGTGCTCGGAGGCGCTGGTGTGGAGGATGCGCCGCCAGGACAGAAGATATGCATACCCTTGCTTTGTGATGGCATTATCTGTTCCATAACCTCAAGGGGGAGGAAGCCCTTATCTCGGAAATGCTTCGCATGTTGGTGCGACTACGTTAGAGCTAGAATGAGTGTTTTTTGCATGCAGTACAGTAGCGCCATACCTTGACATAACCTTGCCAAATAGGATCCGATTTGAGCATCCCAGCTCCATTGGTGTCACACCAGGAAAATCCAGATGCGTTCTTGAGAGCCAGGACTGCCTGGTAATCATCCCTCAGCTGTAAGATTTCATCAGTAGCACCCTAGATAGCGCATAGATAAGAAATCACACTTACGTTCCCCCACTTTGTATGGCAAGCACTGGCAGTCTTCTCACCACCTCGCTTCACTGTGAAGGTATCCTTCAAGTGTTGAGCGGCACCGGCGAAGTGTTTCTTTGCAAAGTTTACTCCGTCCCCAGCTCTGGCTATTTGTTGCTCCAAATAAAGCACCAAGGGATATTCTTCTTCGGCCTCCCACCTTGCTGCAGCCTTCCTCCGAGTCGCCTTTTCGGAAGTTATCGGATCAATGGGTTCAGGAGCTCCTTTGGATCGCAGGGAGCAATTAGAGCGTCCAGAGGAGCTGGACATGATGAGGGGCGAGGGCAAACTGGATGACAACCACCACAGCCACTGTTGCCATGTCACGTGCATAGATCATGTGACTGTTGAATATTTGATTTCTGAATTTTGAATGAAGCATTCACAGTGTCCAAACTGACCCTTACCTGTGCAGTGGCAGTGGCAGTGCACAATGCATGGTGGTTGAATGATGCCGCCACAATTTCCATTCTTGGTATTAATGTGTCAGCCATTCTGAACTGCTGCAAATGTGTAGTACTCACCTCTATTTGATTAGTAAATATGATATAGTAGTACATTGTGTAACTGTGCACCAAAATATTCTAAGTCCATACTACAGATGATGTAATCAGATTTCCTAGTAAATACTAATACTATTAGGAAATATTGGTAGTTCAATATGTATACAAATACACGCACACACTGCAAAAATCTCTCTAAGTCCCTCATCCTCACTTGTCTCCATCTTCCACCATTGTTGACCATCACCACTACCCTTGGACAACCCACCACCAGCATTGATGATGCAACCATTGCCACCACCAGCAATGATGCAGCCACCACCAGTGATGGCCACCCCCCACCTGTGCAATTTGGCCACCACCAGCAATGAAGGGGTAGTTGGTAGACGATCATTGAAGGTTTATAAGTGGGGATTGGGAGTCGCATTTCTGGTGTGTAGATCAATATCTATGTTTCATCTGTAATATCTTTTTGTTGATTGTGACTTGATTGATGTGAGATAATTTGATTGGTTTCAATTGTCAGTGGTGTTTATTGTAGCAGATCATGGTACATTACATTAATGGTTGAGTTCTGAGATTCAGCAGGAAGAAGGATACATGTGTGGCTACGATGTCATATGTGAGATAACACAGTGTATGACTGACCATGTGAAAACACTGGGATGGTGAGGTCCACACCAACTCGGTCAAGTGTGAGACCTTGACAGTGTTGAAGCAATACCTATGTATGTAGAGGAACTGCTACTCCAACTCACCTGCTGGGTGGAGTGCACAACCTGAGATGGTAGCGGTAGCTGGTTAAGAGCTGTTATATTATATAAGCGATGACCACTGTTTATATACAACAAATAGTGACACGTGACTGTGACATGTGACATGTGACATCTACTCTAAAGAGGACTATTACTAAGTCTACACTAATATGGGTCGCAGTCTTGTGCGCACTTCGTTGACGGTTTACACCGGGTGCACGTGCAACTTCAACAGACAGCTGTTGAAAGTCATGGCATATGCTGGAGAAAGTGGAAATTGGCAATGTAGTAAAGTGTGGCCCAAGTGAAGTCCATGGCTGAAGTTGATGTGTGGCAGTAGTACATCTTCTGCATCAATAAAGCAACTGCCTCTGATGCTGCATAAGATGCGTACAGTGACTAAACGAGTCCCAATGCTCGTGACGATAACTCGTGTGTTCTTCACCAGCCCTGCATCAACAGAGAAGTTTCACATGAGATGATATACAGCATTTATCTTGATGGTGAGTGTGTGTTGTGGTAGACCTGGAGGAGTATGTGCTGCGACGTAATCAAGTATATTTTGTGGAGGCATTAGCCCAACTTCTTCTGCTTCTTGAAGTGAGTCCGCTGCAAGATAAGATCGTTGAATACCATCAATGTGAGAGACAATTGTATCATTGTATTTGTTCACTTGAGCATTTGTGGGGCATAAAATGGCCCGTTTAAGACAGGAGGATGGGTCAGTGAGAATGTGAGGCGGATAGACAAAGTCAACTAAGTCTTCGACAGTGGAGACACTGTTAATGAAATTCATGTTCACCTCAGGGCCTGCACCATCGCCAATGTTGTCAATCCATGATGCGATCTCTGGGTCGTCCACATTACGTATGGGGGCAGTAAGGGGCAAGACTTTAAATAGATTCCAAAGAGGGGAACTTTTGATGGAGGCATTGACAATATCTGCCTGACTGCCTCCATGAATCACTGGACATGTTTGTCAAAAATCTCCTAAGAGTATGATGATTTTGCCTCCAAATGGCCGAGAGTTGCCCATGATCTTGTGACAGATGTCATTGACACATGCGAGAACAGCACAATTTATAGAAAGGTGGTGGTCTGCACAGGGAAGGTCTAGCCTGAAAGAAGGGAGAAGGAGAACTGTATAGTAACCTCAGTAGTCTGGCAAGCTACTGTATATTAGTATATACCTGTAGGGTGACTACAAGGTATCAGTAAGTATGTGTGGTGATTAGTAGATGGTACTCACCCTCAGTATGCTGGCAAGCTACTGAGGGACTATGGTAATAGACTCTACTGTATGTGCGATGTATGCTTATGTAAGTAGGTAAATATACCACAACAATCTGTTTATAACTCCAACACAATTTACCATCGGAGCCTCATCCCATATCACTACTGAAGCTGCACAGATGAGATCACCTCGTGAATCACAGGGATCAATGGAAGACAAAAGCATTTCGTTCTTGTTGTTGACTGACGATACGTATCCACTGTGGCATAGACGATTGTCTGGTTAGCATTCGCCTTCAACAGATCAATCAGATGGTCAGCCTCGGGAGTATCTTTTGTTATAGTCCCATATCCGGCCTCAGCCATAATATGTGACCAAATAATAAGGAACTGGCTGGTGAGGGTAGAACCTTGGTAAGCTGACGAAGTCGAGCCTGAGCATCGCCAGTGATGTTGATAGGGGCATAGGCATCCTTAAGTGCGTAGACGAAGCTCCTCCACGAGAATTTTGTCGGATCCTGTAAGCTCTTGTTCAACTCCTTTGTACACCATGCACCTGCCCATGTGGCAGCTGGACCTTCATCCATATAATTGGCAAGTGATGAGAACCCTCTTCCTGTCATCCGCCGCGTCATTGAAAGCCCAGAACATCTCAACATGTTGAAACCATTCTGTGAATCTGTCCTTGTCTCTGTTAAAGGAGTTGGGTTTTGGCATTTTCAGGGTGGTCGGAGCCATGACGCTCAATGTTGGGTTACTCATCTTGATTGATGAGTATCAGCTGCGGGTTTTGCAAGATAAATGTCGTGCTAATGTCAGACCTCCAACAATCGTAGTCGCACGTGAGACCTTGAGTGCTAGAACAGAGAAGCACGACGTTAGGGAAGAGAAAGGAAAAGAAGAGTCAGCAGATACATATGGTGAATACATATTTGATATTAACTATGCATCGTGCACGGACCCAAGAAAATGGAAACTCGTAACAGGTATACCATCAGTTGACAAAAGAGGGTTTGGAAAAGTTACTAGCCTATCACCATAGAGTTCATCACATGTCTTCCTCTGAAATAGAACCTACGTTTTGGAAGGATCGGCCCACAATGGGAAGGAGGGTTTCAGGAGAAGAAGAGTCTTGGAAAATGTTTTCTACGCTGGGTCCTCTGGATAAATTCGAGAGACTGCGACATCCGGACTTGACATGAAGCACGCAGGCTCATTGACTGCGTTGAGTGCAATTCTAATAGGTTTTGGGATACAAATTGCACCAACCCTAAACTTCGGACAGGTGGGAAATGGTTGTGATAGTTATAGTAATAGAGATTTGATAACAGCAACGAAGTCTTGTGGTTTGTTGCAGTTCGTATACATACCGACATCGAACGAACGAACGCCATTGCCTGTACTTCCAACGCGGGAGACATAAACATATTTGCGAACATGCGAGAGTTTCAGGAAAAGGCGTAACTCCTATTAGCGAAGTTGAGTGGAAGGAGATCACATTTCAAGATGAGAAGGGACAAACGTCGATAATGAATAATTGCAGATCATAAGTAGGACTGCCAAGATCATTGGTGCTGCCACAACGACATGTGTGCAAGCAGAGAAATAATATATACCATCTTCTACGGGCGCATCACTACCCACAAAAGTGAAGATAAAGAAACTAAAATCTTCGCCGACAGTGGGCATATAACCGTCGAGACACGTACCGCCACAGACACAGCACGGAGGTGGACACAACCTCCTTACTATAGTAGAGACAAATTACACTAGACAGCGTCTATGACTAAACAAATGTCATCAAAAGTAAACGAGGTCCCATCGTAGAGAATAATCTTCCGCTGCCTAGACTTGCAATCCTTAACCTTGTACACCTGACCAGCCCTCTCACCCTTCAAGAGTAAACAGTTTTGGTCCTTGCCCCTCGGAGGGGACGCAGTGAGGTGTACTGCATGGATTGTATGATGTTCGATCTTGGTACTATCACGGTGGGCGGTGACAGTAACAGACACACACCCATCAGGTACTTTACCGTCGGGTGATAAGAATCGGTCTGGGCAGGTCGAGCAGACGACACGTTTGTCCAGGCAGCCACGGTTGTAGCCAAGGCCGACATTGAAACACACATGATAGTGCGCAAAGGGACAAAAGTCGTCTTCGAAGAACCAACTAATGGTGCCTGGAAATTTTAATTAACAAAGTACATCAAATTTGAAATAGCGTACCTTTATTCACGATAGGTTGTGGAGGCTGAGGCGAGGTAGGCGAGAGGTCTTCCGCAGAAATGCTCCAGGGATCATATTTGGCGCTCACGGTTGGCTCTCCAGGTACAAAAGGTGGTGGTTGGGAAGGGGGAGGAGTCCGTTGCCTTGGTACGACGGGATCTGGGACGAAAGAACTTCGCTGCAGAGCTATTAGCGCTCTCAGTCGGGCAGCATCCAGTTTTTGACCTGACAATAAGTAACCCGCACTGATTAAGCAATGGTCAATGAGATAGTTAATGAAATGTCAAGAGATTGTAATGATGCAACTCACCTAGTTACAACGTCTGTATTCTTAATTTCAAAGTGCGGATATCCAAGCATTGAAATAATGCTGGATTGGCGTCCCAGGTCCACCAAATGAGCTCGACGGCCTTTCTTGTCACCAGCGATGACCCAAACTTCATGTCCTTTGTGCAACGATAGGGGCGTCCAGTTGGATACCTTGCTGCATAATGATATAAGGGTGTCAAGCTGGAAATATGTGATTAGAAAATGACGGGGAGAGGAAATGATATATGCACGCGGAAACCATTACACTGAATCTCCATAGACGCTTTGCGGAAATCCACACGGAGTACAATGCCCGTCGTACCATAGTATTTCCCGCGTACAACTTGGACCAAGTCGCCCATAGTGACATCGTAGCCGTTGTGACTTGAAAATTTCAGTGTGGCTGGGGGTTCAATACGCGCATGATCCACATGAATAGCGACAGATGTGGGACCAAGGCCCTCATATTCGGTACTGTCATCGGTATTGTCATCCTGTGTCAAAGGGTAAACCCACAGAACTGGGCGCTGAATCCAAGATATTCTCCCATAGAGGCCTCGGTGCGGACCACGGTGGACCTTGATATAGTCCCCAATTTGGATCGGGTCCTGGGGCGGTTCAGGGTCGTGGGTGTAGTGGTCTAACTTGGCAGGCCCTGATAAACTGTTGAGAGGGGTGAATGAATGCACCAACAATGGATCAACTTCAATCTACTCAAGTATTAGTCCTGGAAAACATTTCAATGACTTGGGAGATACCTCAATGTCTTCCCCATCTCGACGAACAGCTATTGTGAGGTTGTCACCTATAGCGACAACGAACCCTTCAGCTCCCTTGTCTGGACCCGCAAAAACCTTAACAGAGTCACCGCGCCTATGCACGCGTCGTAAGTGGGAAATCGGAAAACAATACTGGCCTGTGAGGCAATTTTCGGCATCGATTTCAATTGTTGCGGTTTTATTCTGCATATCGACGGCAAGGACAGCCCCGTAAGTATTGACGAATTCTCCTTGTACGACGCGCACAAGGTCGTCTTCTTGCCACAGTTGCGCCGAGAACGAAGAGATTGTTCGCTGGATCAAAGGGGGGTTGATGCCAGCTAAGTCGTGAAATGCGAGGTCATCGGGGTGTGGTGCTTCTACTACCTCCAAGGTCTGCTTTACAAAAGACCGGCGGATTAACCCCTGCTGGTAGATGAGGCGGCCGCAAGTCACAACCCCAGATGTTCCCTCCACCACAGTGCAACCTGCTTGACGAGCAGCCTCAATATCGAAAAGCAACTTGCGACCATGATCGTTGTCGTAGGGACGTTCTCGAGGCGCAAGAAGCATCTCGACCTTGTCTTCATTCCGCGATAGCACATAGCCGACGTCGTTCTTGTACGTGCCGCGTATGATCCGCACCCAAAATGAGGAAGCGAAATCTTCGCGGGGCGAATACAACGCTGCAACGTCTTCGGCTGGCACACGGTCGATGCTTCGGACCAAAGATCGGTGGCTCGGGGGGACGGCAGAGGTAATGGCATGCGGGCTCGAGGCTTCTACGTACAGAGAACGACTGAAGCCAGGAGTAACTTTCAAGCGCTTGTATGCTAATGCAACTCGAATGTATTCAACTGAGCTTTCTACAGCAGGATTTAGAGTTAAAAAATCGCAATGTTCGTGAATTCATACCTAACAGGATATTGAGCTTGTATACACGAATGATGGGACCCGAGTCGAGAGCGGATTGAGAATGACGGGGTGCATTGCGGGGTGCATTGTGACCCGCATTTTCTGCATATTGACGACATATATCGTCTAAATGGGAAGCAAATGCTGCTCGCCCACCCCTCACTATCTCCCGGGTCTCCGAAGGGCCACTCATGGCCAAGTCACCATCATCGGCCTCTTCGTCTTCGTCTTCGTCTTCATCTTCATCTTCATCGAAAGCAGAGAGGTCAAGGAAGCGACTGGTGGGGTGACGGGCAACCGTCTTCCTTCGCTTGTGCGGCGCCTTGGAGGATTTCGCGATGGTCCGTTCACCAGCATCCCTTCGACGCTTGTTCGAAGGGCCAGGCGTGGGTGTGAGGCTGCGTCGAATGATGCTCGTCTCCTGTTGCAGTGGTCCCGGTGAAAGGCTGTCTAGACGGATAATGTCCGCCTCACGTTTCTGCGGTACTTCCGAAGGACCGGCCCTGGTACTGTCGTTGTCTTGCGTCAACGTCGTTAGGTCGATGACACCGAAGTCGAAGGCACGCAAGTCATTGTCATTGGACTTCGGCTTTCGTCGTTTCTGAGACACTTTCAAGGGAGCAGAAATCCAACGTTCTTCGTTTTGTACCGCCTCGATTAATTCGAAATAATGAATATATTTCCTCATGTGGGGACGAGGAAGGGATAGTCCTCGACGCTCGACAGCCTCCTCAAAGATCTCAAGCACCTTCGGAATGAAGTCGGATTCTTCTTCGGAAGCCTCCCATACTGTGTTCATGGGATCAAAAATGTCGGCCCACTCATCGAGGACAAAACGATCGCCGAACATCGTGTCCATGGCAGAGAGCACGATCCCAGGGTTCGTCATCCCGTAAGCCCAGGCCTGAAGAAGGCGCCAAGCCCTCAGGTCTTCTGTTAGTCGTCCTGCAAGGATATTAGCACGCCCGACGAGTTGGTGGAGGGTTACATAGGTACGCACCAGATGCTTTGACTTTCTGCCATTCGGCCTTCACATCCTCCCATCCTTCTGACCTCATGTGGATGTGATCCAGGATATCAAGCCAACGTTCTTCTTCGAAAGCGACGCCCGCAACCTCCAATTCGAACTGTATCTTCACCATTACAAGATGAGCATTTTCTGACTTATTGGCAAACTTCTCGAGCCATAGATAGGCTTTGTCTACTACCATGGACGGAGTAATTTCAAAGCTTGTGGCCATGGTGTACTGGTGCTAGCAAAACTAAAACTAAGTCTAAACGATGTGGCGTAGTGGAAGAGAGGAAAGAAACACGTACAGTTCCCCCGCGCTCTTTTAACGAGAATTGGTCGTGTGTACGTAAGATTGTGTCCTCTATTGTTCAGTACGCGACGCTGTGGAAAAATAAATAGTTATTGAACGTATTGTCCAGTGAGTCCACTGTTGATCAACCCACTGCGCAGCTACACAATGCACTAGCTAAAGAAGATGGTCAGCATTGAACAGTTACTTAGTGAATAGTGGCATACCGAACACGCGTAGTAACTACCGTAGGGCTGGTTAACGGTGGTTTGACCGATTGATTCAGTATTTCGTCGTTGTAACGTCGTATACATGGTTTCTGCTAGTTAATTAATCGATCCCCCACCTACTACTTAATAGGAGGAAAACTCTACTTATGTGCCGGGAATACGATCTACTTCTACTAATCTACATAACACAACATTTAACATAGGACATGGGGGAAAGAAGAAGAAGCAGAAGTTTCCCAGGATGTGCTTATATAGTGAATTGAACTCAGCCTGGGAAGATGACACGTGCTCGTGTGTTTGTTTCGGTTTGTTTCACTATTTCAACCCCCATTTCAACTATTCAAACTTTCTTTTCTTTCCTTCATCATCACTGCAGTTCAATAGTCCAATAGTATGTAAGTCTGTATTCCCCCAGTAGTTGTAATAACAAGTCAGCACGTAACTAGCTGGCTGGCTGTCAGCGCTATCATCATCGCCTGTGGTGGTGGTGGCGGCACTGGCCTCTAAAATCCACGCCGCTAAGCACGACTGGGGTGCTAATGAACTACCCACGAATTTGGGTAGTGTTGTTTCCAAAGGCAGAAGGGGATGGGTATCTGCTTATCATCTGAACAGCAGTGGTGGTGGTGGTGGGATGAATGTCATTGTTGTCATCGCCAATGGTGTGCGTGTGCGTGTGATCGAGTTAGTGATTGCAGCGGTTACTGGTTATGGGAGGTGGGATGGACCCGATGAGCCGCCTAGGCACGAGCGCAGGTAAGATACGCGGTAAAAGGGGGGAAGGAATAAAGTATACACACCACACCGCTGATGCTGTGAAGAATACTTGGTTCTGTGGGCACATTAAGGAGCTTACTTGATTTGGTTGACAGATATCCGGGGCATTGTCAAACATCCATTGCTTGACACCGACCTGAACGAACAAAGCCATCGATGTGCCAACGAATTGGACTGTGCAGCGTTGTTAGGCCACAAGACGATGAAGAATAAGGAAGACCACTTGCCGAGGAACGTCACTCGTGGGGGCACTTTGATGTAGTGGCCCAGCTTCAGATCTTGCACGAAAGACGTCACCTCCGACAGTGTCTGCACCGAGTACGCTTTGGAAAGCTACGGAGATTCCCAGTGAGTATTCAACTACTAGCGAGCAAGACCACCCACCATATTAGCGAGCGGATTTCCAGTTAACAGGGTGCCCGGGACAATCTGAGCGAGTAGATTCACCATAATCTAAGGTACAACGCATCAGCGGTGGAGCAATCGCCGAAAAATAAAGAGTGACTTACTCCTTGATCCGTCATGGCAAAAATGAAGCCAGATGGAAGGACGTATAGCACGGGTAGAAGTATCGACAACAATAACGTCCAAACAGGTAGCGACGTATGCCAAACCTGCATAACTGACAATTCATACAAGACCCTAGATCATCGATATGACTTACTTCGACAACCAAGACCATCATGCAGTAGAATCCGACAAATGATAGCACGTACCACCAGTCCGGCACTTCTGGATAATTGCGCATGAGCTTGGCATGGATGTCGTCTTGTTCCACGCGTATCTTCTTTATCCCCTTCCATAGACTGAGGCCGTGATACAGGATCGTGTGGATGAACACGCAGATCGAGAGGGCGAACGCGAAAAGGTAGGTCATCACATACGTCGCGGGAAGGTACAGCAACGAATACTCCTTGTACGTGGTGAGGTTGAACCGATCACTGCTGTCGAGGACACGGCTAACATTGTACACCTGGCCATAGCGGTCATACGGGTAATTTTGGTTCATCGGGAAATAACGAAGTTCCATGTCTGTGCGATGCAGTTAGGAACAGCCACAAGGAAATGAAGGGAGATAGGGACGCACGTTGGTGTAATACATAATGGGTGTGATGATCCAGCAGAACATGACAAAGCCAAAAAAGATGTGGATTTGCGCCCAACAAGGGAACAAGGGAACATGAGGGGGCTGCCAATCCAAGATATTTGCGACCAGTCAAACGTAACGATGGTCATTCCCATTCCGGAACTGGCGCCAAATAGTTGGTTGACCGGGATGTTGTTTGGCAGTATCCAACATATGCAAGAAAATACAGATAGGGCTTTGAAGAGGTAGCCTGAGGGCAAATGATGAGGTAAAATAGCGGGACGGAAATGGTGACGACTTACCGGGGATAAAGAAGAAAAAGAAGGAACCGGTCAACAGAGGAAGTAGCGATAATGGGAGATGCCGCCTAGTTCATCCTCGTCTTCCGCATGCAAGGTATTGAGAAGAGTGCAGGTCACCAGGTTCTGCGGCCAAACCATGCTCGCTGGCCAAACCAAGAAGCGGCGGCACATTCCAGCAAGGCCAAACCCGGTCAGTTGAGTGGCGACGACCAGAGGAGCACTGAACCAATAGTCGAGCTGGAAATTATACTTCATCTGTGCGACGACAATAGCATTAAGGGCGTATGGAGGGCCGGTAGCGACATTAGCCATGATGTAAACGAGAACGTGTTCCTTGATATTCCACGGTCCGGGATTCAACGAAAATTCAATACGACCCAACCAGCGGGGGAGGCAGTGCGTTGTAATTGGGAGGACGAATGCAAGCAACTTGCCTATGGGGTAACTGATGATGAGGACAGCGAGAGGAATGCCCGGAGCAGATTGTCAGAAATCGAAGACGTTCATTGACCTGGGAACGATGAAGTGTGAATAAGGGCGGGGGAGAGGTGACTTACCCAGCGATCATACACGACAAGAGACCTATGAGCCACATGCGGATGACAAGCGCTTCTGGGTCGTCGATATTGGAGACGGATGCGCAGACTTCTGGGGAGGGGGGTGTCTTCTTCATTGATGGCATCAAAGTCGAACTCCATGCTAGCACGGTGCGTCGCTCAGACATGACGAAGGAGGGGTGAGCGGGGAGTGGCATACTCACTTTTATTGAGCCGTCCCGACTGTCCTGTTCGAGCATACTTGGAGTGAGGCTGAGCGTCGCGGTGTCGGCAATAGTCGAGGAGGGGTGTCACTTCCTTTGTAGAGAGTCAGGGTATTGCATGTTAATGTCTTTCTCTTGTACGCCTGGTGGAAGATTGACATGAATTTCCTTTATACTCGTTATGCTAGGCCGGGTTTCTGCGGTGCCCGTACGGGCAGTACCGAGACTTTGCATGCGATAAGGGTCGTTTGCACCCAGCTGTGACACAGTGGAGGGGGGGCTCTCAACCGGCAGATTGGATATGGGCAATTGAAAAGACTGGATGGACTGGCTGCGTCAGAGGAGAAACAAGAGAGAGGGTGGAAGATGGGTGCAGGATAGGCAGGTGGGCGAATAGGCAGGTGGGCGACTTGGAGGGAGGGGATATTCGAATAGTCGAACAGATGACAGAAGTGCACCTGAGCACGCTGCTTCTCGAGTTCCCCCTGTTGATCAGCGGTCGACGGAGGCCGCAGGAATGCAAATAGTCGCTTTTTTCTTCCTCACCTTGATGAAAGCGTTCTCGTAGGAATGGTGACAGCCGTGACCAAGCACACCAAGAGGTGTAGGCAGCAGAGCCTGAGGCTGTGGGAGGACGGCCGCCATAAGTAGAGGGGCAGGGAGCGATTTTGAGAGGGCAGGAGGATGTCCGACGTGGACGTCGAGGGAGGTGAGAGCGAGTCGCATCATACAAGCTGTTCGATGGCCAGATCCCATGAGCATTATCGACCCAATCGTGATCGGTCCACGGGTCCGCAATCCAGGCAACTACTAGGAAACCAGTAACACCCTGATGGATCCAGGCAGGGCATAATCAGAAGACGTTGGAGAAGTGAAGTGCATTGAGCAAAGAAACCAAAATTGGAAATAATTTTGAAAGGATAGCGTTGTGCAGCCTGACTCACATTTCAAACTTCTATATACACTTTTCAACTAGCCATAGACTGCGGCTGTGGTACAGGATTGTGTATGAGAGCTCGGGTCGAGAGGGCGAATGCGAAAAGGTACAGCATGGTACGTCCTCTTCGTTGATGGCATCGAAGTCGAACTCCACTGTCCTAGCACAGAGGGTAGCTTAGACGTGACGAAGGAGTGAGCAGGGGGAGGTATACGCACTTTATTGAGCCCTCTCGACTGTCGTGTTGGAGCATCCTTGGAGTCAGGCTGAGTGTCGCGGTGTCGACGATAGTCAAAAGAGGTGTTGCTTGCTCTGTGGGAAGTCAGAGTATTCCATGTGAGTGTCTTTCTCTTTTGATCAGTGGTCAATGGGGGCAGAAACGCGAATAGGTCCTCAGCATTGCCTTTTTCTTCCTCCTTGATGAAAGCGTTCTCGTAGGAATGGTGACGGCCGTGACCAAGCACACCAGGAGGTGCGGGCAGCAGAGGCTGAGGCTGTGAAAGAATGGCCACCGCCAGCAGTGGTCGGTCCGTCGGACATGGTTCGCCGGGGTCGCAGTGAGTGATGAGAGGGCCGGAGGGTGTCCGAGGGCCGACGCGATGATGGAGTGAGAAGTTGCAGCGTTGCAATCAACGCAGAGATAGCTCACCTTCAAAAATGACACCGCCCCTATGGTGATCACCAACAACTCGAGCGTCGGTCCTTGGTCAATCCCTGGGGCAAGATGGAAGACAGGTGACGTGGCGGGAATTTGCGAGCTGAGTTCATTTCACGTTATAAGCCCACCTTCAACAGCTTTTGTGGTTCTTTCCCTTCCACATCGTTCCCTTCCCACTCGCTTCCTTTACACTCAGGATTGCACTTGAACAAGCTCATACGCAAGGTGCGTTTCGCTTCATCACCTGCTCAATGCAGAACCTTAGGACCTTATCAGCGGCCTATGCTACCCACTGGAAATCCATGCCTGCCCCCCATGTCAACAACGACAACGGCCATTCCTTGAGAATAACCAAGGCCTCCATTCATATTACTAAGGTTCCGGATTGTCAGTTCCTCTATACCCCCCCTTTGTCGATCCCTTGGTGCATTTCACTTACTATGTTGTTCACCAGAATGGCGTATTCCATCACATGGGAATTCTCTATTATCTGCCGCATCCTCAGAACTCAAGTTACTCGATGCCACAGTTGTTTGGATGGAGTGAGAGACGAGCACAGTTTGCTGACCGATGAGTTACAAAGGGTACGTGCGTCCCTGTATCTCTGACACCCACTAGCAATGAACGACTTCCTTACCAGCAACACCAACAGTCGCGGTGACTGCCACCTGCAACGCCCATAACAACCACCTTGCCATCATCAACAACCACCCTAGTTACATGTATATCTACATAATCCACGCACTTACGTTTTGTTCTGATTTGTGGGTATCGTAGCGTACGAACGAATGGTTTATATAAGCAAGTTCGAGAACCACCATAAGCGAGAGCAAAACGTTCGCTCTCGCTTACCTGTTACAGGGTCTTGGGCCAGGCCCCGCTATCCGATTGGCAGCCGTGCCGTTTACCCCGCCCGTCCCGGGAGGAGGCCGTTGTGCGGTTTAGAGCACTCAACTGCGTAAGTCTAGTCAATTGTGGGCACTGGTATTGCGAAATACATGAAATCAGATATCTATTGCAGGCGACGCCTCTTGGGGCTAGGTTCATCTTCGTGGACTGTTGTGAGGCTCCTCCGTACAACTTGGCCGGTTTTTGCAAGTTGGTCTGCCATTTTTTGACCCACAATGTTGACCAAAGCAGTGTAGGGACCGTGGGGCACCTCCCGGAGACGCTGCACAAGATTGGAATGGTACTCCTGGAGTTCATCTTCGTTGAGAAGTCTCCATGCCGTCTCAAACTTTGGAGAGCGATAAATACTCGTGCACGAGGCCTTGGCCAAGCCAATCCGCACAAGATTAAATACCGTCATACCCTTAGCTCCTGAAAACATGTGAGCAGTGCCCCAGACAATAATGAATAGTGTAGATACCGTGCTTATCTGTCCATGCAGGCCCTAGACACTTATGCGCGTTAATCTGCTGCCTCAAAGCTGTCTCAGGTTCGTACAAGCCAATGATGAAGACTGTCATCATTATGATAAACGGTATGGGGTCCTTAAAGCCTTTCGTGCGTTTGGGGTGAGCAGTCCACTTTGCATCTTGCACAGCACGAGTTATTTGGAGTTCAGTTACCCGCGAAGTAGACGAATATGAAGACTGTTCGTGGCAAACGTTGGGAAGCAGTTTGCTAAAGATGATCGCCGCAAGAATGGCAGTCTGGTGGAGTGGCCGAGACCCATCGTAGTGTTGCGAAACCCATTCATAGGTTTCAGTGACGTAGTTTCGAACCTGAGGGAGGGACGCTTTCTTGAGGTTCCACTCTGTAGGAAGCGACGTCCGATTCAAAATCTTGTGCAAATTAGAAACAACTTGGTTGGCGCTCCAAGGGGCTCGGCAATCCGTCAGCATGATATTCTGCGATGACCGGGAGGCATCGAGGTCCCTCCTCATACGAGGAGTTATTAGGTCGCGATCTCGCGAACGGGCACCAGAGTTGTCCTGCTTCCCAAGATTTATCCAGCAGTCGTGTACAACAACCGTTGGCGGTCGACCAGGCCCTGGCCGCGGGTCTTTCGACCAAGGTATGTGCATGATTTTTCGATAGTCTGCGGCCTTGACCAAAAGATCTACGAGCAGTTTGTCATCTGTTTGGTTGCCAGGAACTGAGAACAAAGATCGAATTTTGGTCAAAGCTGCGCGCATGACATGGAGACCAGCGCCCTTGTTGATGAATGGGGCCTTGACCGTGGAGGAGTCGGAGTTAGTTACTGACAGCAGCTGTTCTGCAAACCAGGTTATGGGTTTAGGGGACTCTCTTGAGGACGGCAAGCCATTTCCAATTTGAGCAGCGCCAGCTACAACGGCTCGGACGAGATGGGTATGAGCTGAGTGATCGTAACCAAGACTGTGTTTGTCAATAGAGCGCCATCGCTGAAGTGAATCCAATCGTTCTCCAGATAATCGCGGCTCCTGTCCATATTCCTGGGTTGACTCCCGTACGCCGCGTTCGACAAGGGCATGGACATCATTTTCATAGGCATGGAATGCGCGATTAAGCAAAAAAAGCGAAAGGCGAATATTGCGGTCCTCGATGCCGGAATTAAAGGAGTCAGGGAGGCAATGTACAGCATGGGCCATGTCAAACATGGCCTCATAGACCTACAGCGATCTCCTGTCAGGAAACAGCAAGCAACTTATAATTGAAGTTCGTACCGTTAGCTGATCTTCGTCATAGTTGTAAAGGAAAGAACGCCTTGATGCCAAATGCGGTCGACTGGTGCGTTCCGCTGAAGGCCAGCTAGGAATGTGGATATCTATTGAACGATCCCAGCAACCAAGATTGCAGACAACAGAGGATAAAGAGGGTAATCCGTCACGAATGAGAGCTGGCGCTAGCCACAATGGGTTCATGAGCGCCTTGGTAAGAACTTTTGTATTGCCCGTGTGGGCATAGTTCAATGCGCGTTCAAGAGCGGCAATGAGCTCTACCCAATGATGTGGTACGGGCTTTGGATCAGGTTCTTCTCGCAGTTCCCTGTAAGTGGACCAGATTTGACGCAGAAGGGAGCATAGACCAAAGGTAGTCCATTCAACAATATGAGGCAAAATCTGTTGTGGCAGCATTAGCAGGTGCAATTTGCAGTAAGCAGTAATGACTGAGCTCACACCCCGTTTGAAAATGACGACATTGTCTTTAAGGGATTCAATAACCCGTGGATGTGCCCACATCCTTGTGAGATCGCATATGATGCGTTGGTAAATGAAGCTTGCCAATGGTCAACAGAGGTAGCAACGCAAGGGTAAGCCAACTCACCGCCCTCTCCTCTGGTCTCGCTGAAGTTTGTTAACGTCAATGGTGTAAAGGTTTTCTAATCTGAGGGATTCGTCCATATGGGTGTCTGTAATTTTCTCGTGATAGCGATCAAAGGGCAAAGAGGTTTTGCAAAGATCCCACATAACATTAGCTTTAGTGAGATTGGAACCTCCTGTTACGTGGGTTCCTGCAAAAGCAGCAGTAATCATTCCCTTCTGAGCGTCGTGGAATCTGGCTCCAGAACGAACACGGTGGGTATATGCATTGTAACCCTGGGAATAAGATCCTCTAACAATTGAACAGGAGCCTGGGGCCAGTAGGTGTTCCTCGTCATCGTCATCGTCGTCGTTGTCATCGTCGTCGTCTTCTTGTGTGAGACGGTGATTAAGCTTTCGCAATAAGGGTTCAAAAGCGTTGAACAGGGCATGGGCTTGGAATTGCCCAACATTTCTGAGGCATCCAATAGGATACAAATAAAGGCGTGGGTTACTTTCCCCTTCGTGGTCCTCTCTCTCGAACAATCTGTCCAATGCAGGAAGGTCAAACAGCATAGCTGCAGTCTCTTCAGACTCATCTATGATTGCATCCCTCCGGGGGATGCGGTACCCATCCTTGTCATAAATGCACTGCTCCCTTCCCTCTTCGTCAAGCAAATTGAAGGTGTCAAGGTCAATAACTTGGCGGTCTCGGGGATCTGGAGAGTCAAATAGGTCATCTTGTTGATTTATTTCGTGAGGTGGTAGTTCCATCCACTCCTTTACAGGGACACATCTGGGATGAGAATTTCAGGCTTAGATAAGCAAGAAGCAAACAGGAATCAACTTGCTGTAAGTGTGTAGCAAGGGCTACAGTCAAGGTACGGATATTGCGGTAGTTATGAAGCCGGTGCCAGTGCTCTTTTTCCTCGTGTGGCTCCCGACATATTGCCTGGTTTTGACCATAACGAACAGCGATCGTAATAGGGACATTGTTGGAAAGAAAACCATCTCTTGTCCATCCAGGGGGGGCGTCTCGTACGAAGTCATCATACTCATTTTCAATGCATTGGTTGAGTTGATTGACGTCGTCATACTTCAGTTCGTGGACCATTTTCTCTCGGATATTATTTCCCCTGTATGGAATGACACAATTAGTAGGTGTTGATGCAATGAGCATGCCCATATGCGCATGCGCCTAGTGCGGGTATGCGCAGAATAAGGAATACATACAATAATTCCGTCTGTCTCCTGAGGTATTCGACTGTTAGGGTGTGAGGGTAGTCTTCCCGCAAGACAGTATCCTTGTATCCGTTTCGCTGAAGTTGTCGGGCTAAGAAGGCGACAACCATACAATAGTGCGCCTCAGTCATGGCACTGGTTTTGGCATCAAGTCGAACCATATTTGCGTCTTCATCCTCAATGCGATCCTCATTTGGGTCGTCGTCATCTTCGTGAGTAAAGGAACGAGGGACCATCGCTAGCCATATTTGTTCTTGATTATATTTTCCCATGTAGAGCATTCTACCTTCAGGACTAAAGCCAAGGCAGGCGCGTTTTGCACTCCAGAGGCGATGTCGTTGATTCAAGTCCAGCTCAAAGGAATAGCTGGGGTCCGTTGTATTCTTTGGAATCACCGCATGGAGGCCCTTTCTTCCTGAAATGCACGTGAAATGTGATTCAGTGAGACAATACCAAACATACCTGAGACTAGCATGAAGAAGTCAAGATAGTGGTGCCTTGCCGACCATGCTAGCATTGGGTCGTTCGACTGGTGCAAGAAAACCTCATCTATTGTCACCCTGTGACGCGAGGCTAGTCTTTTCATTGCCACCCTCTTGAGATCCTTCTGGTACTCTCTTCTTAAAGTCGAGAGAGGCACGCTTTGACACAGACTTTTAAGGAAATTTTCCTCCAAGACGTCAGAGGGAATCCTATCGAAGTTGATTGCCTGCTGCACAAAAACTTGTGAGAGGCCATCGTCAGCCCTCAGTGCCTCAGGAATTTCCCCAACTTCATAACTCTCTTCTTCTCTATAGGATAATGTTGACATCCAATTTTTTATTATTGTTGAGACACTGACCTTCCATCTTGTTCAATTTCTATATCCATGGCCTTCAAGAAATGGGATCCACTGGTACAAACTCAGCGCAAGCAAATTTCAATTTACCAGACCAAACTCGCTAAGGCTGTGTTTGTTTTTATTTGATTTGTCAACATTCCCTGGCTTTACCATTGAGAAGACGGCACTTTGTTCTCAAACATGTTTTCTAAGTGGGCCTGCAGCAAGGAAAATGACATTTTCTTCCAAAACGGAAGAGCTATACAATTTTGCTTTCACTCCAGCACCAGGACACAAATACTGAGAATAACAAATGTTATTCAGGTAAGCCTATAGGTCATTTTTTCCTCACTTACTGACTCTCCCATCTCAGAGCCATGGGGGAGAAGTTGTCCCTGATGAAAAATCTGCTAATGTCATCCTTGTTGATGAGGAGTCTGATGTGCACTTCCTTACAAGTAGATGTTGTGGGGTGTTTGAGCCCCTTGACTTCATAACCCAGTGCCTTAGGCTTAAGGAGTATTGGCAAGCAGCATTCGAGAATGAAAAAACTCTCACTCTGTGCGTTTTTCTTCTCTGAAGTTTGGAGCGATACTGATTTTCACATGGCCATATTAGGGCCCACAAGCATCACCATTCAGATTGCCACCCTAGACCTTTGAAGCGTCCCAGAAATAGTAATGAAGGACCCAGGAAAGGTTTGCACCCCTTTGAGACCAAATCTTTGAAGCGTCCACGAATTGCCACTATAACAATGAGAGATCTTCCATCCTGTGTGTTCTTCTTTCTCTGTGATGTTTGGAGTGACACTAATCAGGGCTTTCACTTGTGCATATTATTCAGCGGTCCAACAGGGGTCTAACCCTACATAGAGTTACAACGCTATTCCTGGACGCTGTATCTGCACCAGTCTGTTAGGGGACCAAATCATTGGGGTTCTACTAGTATTTGCACCCTTGGCAGCAGTTTTTTCATGTTCCCACGGTCTTTAGATATATTTTTTGTGTACCTAACAATGTATCAAATAGATGCCCTCCTCAGGCGGAGGTTCCTGCCAATTCCAGTAATGCTTTTGCTCTGATAGAGCTCTATTATTAGGCCTGATCAACACTGTGTGGAGGGTATTACATCCCTCCCGCCAGTCTACTGGGTCTATCAGGTGACCTTGAGCACTGAAAGCGGCTGATCAGCATCGTG
>Ga0307511_10002085_pt1 | contig 20944 bp, 13 predicted proteins | sample 13_EM_MG_FD_200266 | JGI IMG/M metagenome (GOLD analysis project Ga0307511, IMG submission 200266) | Populus trichocarpa ectomycorrhiza microbial communities from riparian zone in the Pacific Northwest, United States - 13_EM | ecosystem: Host-associated > Plants > Roots > Unclassified | place...
CGTGGTGTAATTTAGCTCCTTCCCGCGGACAGCCCAACGCGACCTCCTTATGCCTTCCTTTGACGTTGTTTCTGAAGTCGATGTGATGGAAGTGAAGAACGCCATCGAACAGGCGCAAAAGGAACTGGCCAACCGCTTCGACTTCCGCGAGGCCAAGGCCGAAATCATCTTGGAAAAGGACTCGATCAAGCTCAGCGCCATCAATCAATTCAAGATCACCGCTCTCGAGGAAATCGTCCTCGGCAAGCTCGCCCGCCGCAATGTCAGTCTGAAGAATATCGACCGCAAGGACGCCGACATCTCTCCGCTCGGCCATGCGCGCCAGGAACTGAAGCTGAAGCAGGGCCTCGAAACCGATGTGGCCAAGATCATCGTCCAGGCCATCCGCGACACCAAGATCAAGGTGCAGACCCAAATCCAGGACCGGCAAATCCGTGTCACCGGCAAGGATCGCGACGCGCTGCAGGAAGTTATTGCAATGCTGCGCGCCAAGGAATTTTCGGTCGCGCTGAACTACACCAATTTCCGGGCGTGAACTATTGGCTGGTCAAGTCGGAGCCCGAAGCTTACTCCTTCGCGCAATTCCAAAAAGACAAGACAACCGCGTGGACCGGCGTGCGGAATTACACGGCACGCATCAATCTTCGCGCGATGGCGAAGGGCGACGAGGTCTTCGTCTACCATAGCATGAGCGACAAAGCCATCGTCGGCCTGGCCACGGTGATCAAAACCGCTTATCCCGATCCGACGGTCGAGCCGGATGAGAAAGCCGAGTGGGTCTGCGTCGATCTCAAGGCGGGGAAGGCTTTTCCGCGCCCGATTTTGCTGGCGGAGATCAAGACGCATCCCGTCCTCAAAGACATGCAGCTCATCCGCCAGTCCCGGCTTTCAGTTGCTCCCGTCAGCGCATCGGAAGCAGCCCTCCTGCGAAAAATGGGCGGACTTTAAATTGCTAAGGTAGCCGGCGCAGTCCCTTGCGCCGGACCGTCGCACGGAGTGCGACGGCTACCAACGACCAGTTGCGCAAATCTCCTGACAAGGTAGATAGTAGGATATGAGTACCCCATCTTCCGATTGGAAACAGACCTTCGCCGAACTCTTCCCGGCTGCCGTTGAAAAATATCGCAAGGGACATCAAAAGGCCGCAGGCCTGGTTGAGGAAAAAGACGTGCGGTTTTTGGAGTCGATCGGCTACACCGAACAGGAGTTTTTCGATTTTGTGGAAGACTTCGCCAAAGGCGGCGCGCCCACCGTCGAAACAGCCGTCAAGATTGCGGCGGTCCGCCGCGACTACTTTATCAATGAGCAAAAAGGCACGCCTTCCACTCACCAAATTGACATGGCCAAGCTGCCCCCCAAGGACGCGGAGGTCGATGGCATTGGTTGGCTACCTCGCATTATTCCCAAAGCGGAAGCAAAACTGCGCGGCGAGATGCCCTCCGACCTGATGTATGGCTGTGGCGGTGACCGTAAATTCTTCGCCGCGCACCAGATCGATCCGGCAGAGTTTTTACGCAAAGTTTGGGATGCCAAAGGCAATCAGGCCGAGATCGTTTCCTGGGTCAAAGCCCAGTCCAGCAAGTAAGTTCGGCTCTAAGCGTGAGGTTCGCTCCACCACTTGGACAGGCGACTGGCCGGGGCGGCTGGAATGGCCAATCCATTTTCCATGTAATGCGAGGTGTCGTTAAACAGGGTCAGCCGGGCCCGGGCCGGATCCTTGAAATCGACGATATTCAAGGCGGCAGGATTTTGATCCAAATTATCGCGGTAACGACGCGGATCGAATCCCAGCAGCGAACTGAGCAGGAGCCGAATCGTGGCTTTGTGAGAAACCACCAAAATAGTCTCACCTCGATGAGCTCGCACCAATTCGATCAGGGCAGGCAGTGCGCGCGCCGTTACGGCCAACCCGCTTTCTCCTCCCGTCGGCGCAAAGGTGTAGGGGTCTTTGTCCCATTCGAAAGCCTCCTGGGGATAGCGTTCGTCCACTTCTTTCCGGGTCATCTGCTCCCAGTGCCCGTGGGAAATTTCGCGCAGCCCATCCCGCAACTGCACTTCCAAACGATGCGGCTCCGCCAAAATTCGCGCCGTTTCGATTGTCCGAATCATGGTTGAGGCATAGACGGCGGCAATGGGTTCCTTGATTAGCCGTACCGCCAGGCGTTGCGCCTGTTGTCGACCTTCATCGGAAAGAGGGACATCGGTTGCTCCGGCAAAGCGGTCTTCCGCGCTGAGAATGGTGGCGCCATGACGAATGAGAAAGACCCGGGTAGGAAGCTGGGGCATGACTTTATCTTCTGAAAAGATGCTTGAGACGTCAATCGCCCTCCGACCAACTATACTTTCATTGAAAATATTATTTGCGGATTCACTTGCTCTTACGTGCTAAGCTGCGGTGTGCTCATTCGATCATTTGCCGTCTTTATCTGGCTGATCAATTTGTTCAATCCGCCGCCGCTTGAATCGATGAACCAAATGCAAAAAGTAGGCCACGCCATCTTCATCACGGTAACCATCGTGGTGAGCTGCATTCTTTTTTCCATGATGGGAGCGCTTGCTATTTTTCTCGTGGAGCGAGGTCGTCAAATGATCACAGATATTCCCGAGCTTCTTAGCGGCCTTGGTATCATCTTCGTCAGTGTCTGCGTTAATGCGATTTGCCTGTTTGTGCTTATTCAGATCAAAAGGGCTGATCGAAAGCTCCTGCCAGCATCGCCGGAAAGCCCAACGCCTTCCTGAAAACCAAGCAGGGAAAACAGACTCTATCTCCAGCGACGGATCAAACATCGCTGGAGATCAAGAACCGATCCAGGCCTTATTGAATCCCGAAGACGTGGAACGTAACGTAGAGGGCAGAAGCGAAGAGAGTCGCGCCCAGGAACACGCAAACGGGAAGAGTCAACACCCACGCCAGCAGAATGCTGATCAGAGTGTCTTTCTGAAGTCCCGACCGATTTGCCGCCATGGTACCGGCAATACCCGAGGAAAGCACATGGGTCGTGCTCACTGGTAGACCGAGGCCATCCGCCAGTCCAATGGTGGCAGCGGCCATTGCCTCAGCAGACGCACCCTGAGCGTAGGTCAGGTGCGATTTGCCGATCTTCTCGCCGACCGTAACCACAATGCGCTTCCAACCGATCATGGTACCAAGGCCCAAGGCAAGAGCGACCATGACCTTGACCCAGGTCGGAATATACTTGGTGATCTTATCCAAATCCGACTTGTCCTTCTTGACCGCAGCGGCAGTGGCCGAATCCGCAATCAGGTTACCCTTGATAAGTTTGTTGAGACCCTCAGCCACCAGATAAACTTCCGTACGAAGCGTCGTCCGCTCCTCACGAGGAATCGCGTCCATGTTGGGCGTTTTCTCGAACGCATCGGAGATAGCCTGACTTTCATGGGCGATGGAGGCGTAAGTCGTGGAGGTCGGTTTGCCCCCCCTCTTCGCGAATCGGGTCAACTCGGCAACCGCATCGTCTTGGCTCACGGTGGTGCCGTTGGCCAAAGGAGTCACTGTGCCCACCAATTGCCGAAGTTCCGTAACCGTGGACTGCAACTTAGCCGGATCGTTCGCCATGTTCAAGGCAAAGGCTCCCGGGACGAGGCCAACAAGAATGAGCATGATCAAACCCATACCCTTTTGACCATCGTTGGAACCGTGAAAGAAACTCACCAGCGTACAAGTGAGCATCAGGACTCCGCGAATCCAGAGAGGAGGCTTCGAATCCTTTTCCGGCGCTTTGTAGAGATCCTCGCGACGAATCAAAAACTTCAAAACCAGCAAGAGCAAACCAGCACCAATGAAACCGACCAAGGGTGAAAGCAACAGGGCCAGCCCAATTTCCTGGGCCTTGCCCCAATTAATGCCTGCTGCCCAGCCTGTTCCCGCCATGATCGAATTGGCAACTCCCACGCCCATGATCGAACCGATCAATGTATGCGAACTGGAAGCGGGTAATCCCAGGTACCAGGTACCAACATTCCAGATAATGGCCGAAATAAGCAGGGCGAAAATCATCGCAAAACCCGCACCGGAACCGGAATGGAGCACTAATTCCACCGGCAGCAGGGCTACGATACTGTAGGCTACCGCTCCGGAAGACCAAAGAACCCCGATCAGATTCCAGCAACCGGACCAAATGACGGCGTAGGTGGGTTTAAGCGTGTGGGTATAGATGACGGTCGCCACAGCGTTGGCGGTATCGTGAAAGCCGTTGACGAATTCGAAGCTCAAGGCCAGAGCCAGAGCCAATAATAAAAAGAATCCAGCCGCGAATGTTAGTGTCTCTCCGAAAAGTTCCATGATATTTCTCCTGCGAAGTTGAGTTGGATGCGCCCCCTTGTTTTCTGATCAATTTCGGAAAACTTGGGGCCGGATCGTACGGCGATAGTCAGGCAGGAGACCGTGTCAATTTGAGGACGCCATCGTTACCGTTGGGTGACTTTTCAACCTCTCGGAACGATTGTTTGCCCTCAAGCAAATCGACCTTCGATTAGATCGTCTGGGAAAGGAAACCGCCGTCAACGCGCAGGTCGATGCCGGTAACAAATCCGCTGGCTTGGTTGCTGGCGAGAAAGATGGCCGCGCCAATCAACTCGCTGCTTTCACCGAACCGCCCCATCGGCGTATGACCGAGAATCGACTGGGCCCGGGCGGTAGGCGAACCATCCTCATTAAAGAGAAGTCGCCGATTTTGCTCTGCGGGAAAAAAGCCGGGCGTGATCGAATTCACACGTACACCACGCCCCGCCCATTCCCGCGCGAGAAATTGAGTCAGATTGAGAACAGCCGCCTTGGCCGCCGAATAGGCCACAACCCGCGACAAAGGCAGATGCGCCGAAACGCTGGCGATATTGATGATCGATCCCCTGCCCCGCTCAACCATCGCGGCGCCGAATTCCTGACAGGGAAGCAACGCGCCACCAATGAGATTCAAATCGAAACTGCTGCGCCAGTCCGCAGTGGCAATTTTTGTAAAGGGATGATCTGCCGTAACCGTCACTTTGGGATCGTTGCCACCGGCAGCATTGATCAGGACTGTCGTCGCTCCCAGTGACGTCTCCACGGCTTTATGGGCTAGAGCCAGGCTTTGCGCATCCTGGGCATCGGCCTCGAAAAAATCGGCTTTACCACCCTTTTCCCGAATGGCCTTTACGCGCGCGAGGCCCCTCTCCTTGTTTCTCCCCAAAAGCGCAAGACGAGCGCCCGCATCGGCAAGCCCCTCAGCCAAAGCTCCACCCAGGACGCCGGTCCCGCCAATGACAACCGCCACTTCCCCGGAGAGATCGAATAAATTGCGAGACGCGTTGGGCATAAAGGAGCCTTATTCCAGCAAGATGACGCGGGCCGCGCAAGCCGCCGCTTTATTGATCAGCATATTAAGTTGATTTCCCATCAAAAAAGACGCCTGATATTCCTGTCATGAAATCTTTTATCACCGAGAATTTCCTGCTCGAAACCGAAACTGCTCGGGAACTTTATTTCAATGAGGCGGCTAGCCAGCCCATTTACGATTATCACTGCCACCTGTCGCCGAAGTGGATTGCGGAGAATCACCATTTCCAGAATCTCTATGAAATTTGGCTGGCGGGAGACCATTACAAGTGGCGGGCGATGCGCACCAATGGGGTCGCTGAAAAATACTGCACGGGAGACGCTGGCGATTATGAAAAGTACGAAGCGTTTGTGCGCACCCTGCCTTACGCCTTGCGCAATCCACTCTATCACTGGAGCCATCTTGAGTTAATGCGCTATTTTGACATCGATGATTTGATTGAGGAAAAAAACGCACCCGAGATTTGGAAAAAAGCGAATGCGCTTCTCTCCACCCCGGAGTTTGGCACCCAGGGATTGTTGGAAAAAAATCGAGTAGCCGTGGTTGTCACTACCGACGATCCCGTCGATACCCTGGAATTTCATCAGCGGATTAAAAACCAGGGACTCAAGTGCCGCGTTTATCCCGCATTCCGCCCGGACAAAGCCCTTGCGGTTGGACAGCCTGCGATATTCAACCCTTGGCGGGAACAACTGACCGCAACCACCGGAATTGATACTTTCACCTTTTCGGGTTTCCTGAAGGCTCTCGAAAATCGTCATACCTTCTTTCATGACCAGGGCTGCCGACTTTCCGATCACGGACTTGAATCCTGTTTTGCCGCGGAATGCACCGAAGCGGAAGCTGCGCGTATTTTTAGCGGAGTCTGCAAAGGCGAAGCTGCTGCGCCCGCTGACAGAGAAAAATTTGGCTCCTATTTAATGCTTTTTTTCGGACATCTCGATGCTGCCCGCGGCTGGACCAAGCAGCTTCACCTGGGGGCCATGCGTAACAATAACAGCCGTCTTTTCAAGACGCTTGGACCCGACATCGGTTTCGACTCGATCGGTGATTTCCCCCAGGCGTCCACCCTGTCGTTTTATCTAAGTCGACTCGACGCCACCAACGAATTACCCAAGATCATTCTTTATAATGTCAACCCGGCCGATAATTACGTTTTGGCCACCATGATTGGAAATTTCCAGGACGGTTCCATTCCGGGGAAAATACAATTCGGCAGCAGCTGGTGGTTCCTCGATCAACTGGAAGGAATGTCCTGGCAAATCAACGCGCTCTCCAATGCGGGACTTCTCCGCCGCTTTGTCGGAATGCTCACCGATTCGCGCAGCTTCCTGTCCTACACGCGGCACGAGTACTTTCGCAGGCTCTTTTGCAATATGCTTGGCAACGATGTTCAGAAGGGCCTGATCCCGCATGACATGAAACTGCTGGGCTCCATGGTCCGCGAAGTCTGCTTTGAAAATGCCCGGAATTATTTCGGTCTCGAACTGGCTCCTGAATACAGCGGTAAATAAATCGTTGATTCTTTCCGAACGAACGGTCCTGACCGAATGGTTACTTGATCCTGACCCGGTAGAAGCACCGGGACAGTGCCGCGGCACCGGCATCCGTAACGGATATCCCGCTGCCAGTACCCGTAATATTGTCCATAACAGTAGACCACGATGCGCCGGAACCAAGATTAGTTGTTTTTTCGACGATATAGGTTATGCCGATAACGGAGTTGAAGGTGACCACCATGTTATTGCCACTGATGGCTGCCCCATTAATCCGAAATACACTAAAGGGATCAAGTGGATTAGTTCCTGCCAGGTATTCCTGCTGATTCGTGGTTCCATCGCCGTCTGGATCGGCATTGAGAGCGGATGCGGACGTCGTCGTTAGACCATTGCCAAAGTAGAGCAACCTCCACCATCCCGGAATACCATCGCCCACTCCATTTGGTGTGGCGGCCGTGACTGTCGCAAAACTTGATGAACTTCCCCAAGAAGTACATTGGACGCGGAAATCATAGTTGGTAGAAGCGGTAAGGTTGGAATCGGTGAAGGTAACACTGCCTGGAGGTAACGTTGAAGTAAGAGTGGTCCAGCTATTGGCGCCATGAAGAGAGCGTTGCACGGTATAGGCAGTTGCGTTTATCGCGTTGTTCGTCCAATTCAATTGCATTTGCGATTCCGAGAGTGCCGTAGCCGTCAAGCTCGTCGGAGCTGCAACCGTCATGGAAACGGAAACGTTATCGTAAGTTGCGGTACAAGATACTGAACTCGAATGCCCCGTCACAGGTAGACCAAGGTACGCATTTAAAGCCATCGCTATCGTCACGGACCCGGTCGAAGTCCAGGTTGTCCCATTGGGAGAGCGATAACCGGTAAATACATTACCACTGCGGACGAGACGCACCCAGTAGGGCGCAACCAACCCACCGGTTGAAGACTGGGTCGCAGAAACTCCCGTAATCGTTCTGGATTCAAAAGAGACTCCATTACCCGGAGTTACCAACACCATTGCTGTCGTACTGCCAGCCGCAAGCGTCTCCCGCATCATGACCCCCGCCTTGGCCCAGGCATCGGTATTTTGTACGGTCAGTACCCGAGCAGTGATCGTGCAATCACCACTGACGGGCATATAGACATAACGGAATGAATCGGCGGCATTCCAGATATCAGAGCCGGAACCGACCACCGTAAATGTACTGTTGGTATAATTGTAACTGGCACTGCCAACGACTTGCACGGTTCCGATATCAGCCGTCTGCCATGGAGCAGGTAGCGCGGTTGCCGATGGCGTTGCCGCAACTTGAGGTGAACTATTTCCCCCCTCACCGAAGGTGTTTAAGGCTGAGACGACATAGTAGTACGTCGTGCTGTTGGTTACGGCATTATCGACATAACTTGTTCCTGTTAAATTGGTGACTGTCGTATAAGGCCCGCCACTGACAGTGGAACGCTTGACGTTATAACTCGTTGCGCCCGAAACAGCCGTCCAATTCAAGGCTACCTGCCCATTGCCCGCTGTTCCAGTAACGCCTGTTGGCACACCCGGCAAACCCGTGACAACAGTACCCCCTGCCCACTTCAAGTAATTGCACAAAATCTTCTTGGGGACGTTGGCTTCCGGATTGTTCAGTCCCAGATTTGGCCCAAGATCGAGCGAGGAAAATAGAATCTGCCCATTGCCATAGGGTATTGTTCCAACTGCCGTGGAGACAAGATGAGATACGCCACCTACAAGTGAAACAACGGGACTTTCCCCCGTCATGTTATAGAGGCCAAAATTATCCGTTGCAGTATAGCTGACAAGATTCTGGTATTCCCAATTCATGGCGCCGTTTACAGGCAAATCCTGAAAGAAGGGATGACTTCGAACAAAGAAACTACCTTCAGTCCAAGGAGCTGTGGCAGGATGAAAGATGCTAAAAGTTGGCAACGCCCCAAGAGTCTTTAACTGGTTCACCCATGACTCCGTATCCTCGATCAGAAGAAGCTTTGTGCCGTCCTGCTGCACGCGCGTGAGCAAGGCCGACATATTCGTCGTTATGGTCGGAGCTGGAACCAGCCATTTAAGCGCAAGCTGCCATCCCCCTCCATTCTGGTAAGCTTCGATTTTAATAGAATAAGGCTGGCCAGCCACCACATTAACCGAAAATGTTTCCGTTCGAGCGGCGCCATCCGTCCAGGCATTCACCACCTGGACGCCATTGAACCAAACCCTCACTCCATCATCCTGGGTCACCTGAAATTGTGTTGTGCCCGTATAATCAGGAACAATAAATCCCTGCCAACGCAATGAAAAGTTGGTGGATCCCAGAAGATCGTATCCGGGAATGAGTTTGGTGTTTTCATCAAAATCAATTGCCGCTGTAGAGACGACTGAATTCACGAGCGTGTTGAAATTCTTGCCTTGATAGTAATCCAGATTCAGGCCCAGTGTCGTACCGTCCAACGCCCGGCAATTATAAGAGGAAACCGTATTGAAGGCCGTTCCCTGGTTGGTCAACCCCACCACGACGTAGTCGAGTTTACCCAACGAATCAGAATAAGGGACGACGTTAACCGACTTCACGTCTTCTATAAAATGCACCAAATTCGTGCTGCCACCTATTATGGCGCCCTTGCCGCCAATGGCATCCGAATTCCAATCGACAGCCAGAATTTCATCGTGCCCGGTTGCCAGCTTGTTTCCACCGTTATCGTCCAGTTCGGCGGTGATATTATAGTATCCTTTGCCTGCATTTAAAGTTATCGGCACAGCCTGAGCCGCAAGATCGCTAAATTTATCACCGCCCGAAACAGTCACATTACCGGTGTACAATGATTGAATCGTTCCATCGGGACGCTGCACCCTCGCTTTGATCACATAGTTGCCTGCAGAGATAATCTGTTGATTGATGACGTAGAGGTCAAAAAGATTGGTATCACCCACCTGCCCCGTTTTGTGGCGAGCCTTTACCGCAACATAGAGCGGTTGCATGTATTGTGAAATGAGGGTTGGATCTCCCTTGATATTGCGGAAAATGTCCACCACGCCCGACATATTATCGAGCTTCATGTCCTCATAACCATTGATCACATAGATATCAGCGTCATCGGCAATGCGAGTGTTTTCAATTATTCGCCCATGCTCGTAGTACATGACATTGCCCATCGAAGTGATGAGGTTGGTCAGGGAGGGATAATATTGCGCAAGCCCTTTGCTACTAATGTAGTTGATATAAGCGTTATACCAATCCTTGTAATCGGAGCCGTCCCAGCCTGTGCGCCCCGCTTGCGCAATATTGGTCTGGATCGCCTCTAATTGAGGAGGTGTCGCAGTAGCCAGTTCTTCGCCCCAAACAAAAACTTCCGTCGGATCCAGATTATTGCGATCAAAGAGCGTTGGTGAAGTATAGCTCGTATCGACGTAAGAACCGTTCCCGCCTGAATTGTGGATATCACAATATCCGGTGGTCCGTTGTGTTTGATCGTAGGGAAGCATGTTCAGCTTGGAAGGTTGAGACCCGCCCGGACTGAGAAATCCAGAGCCATACGTAATCCGACGAGTGGGATCAAGCACGTGCGCCGCTGCCATGTCCGATATTGCCTGCGCATCAGGATCCCACCCTGGTTCATTGACCATATTGTAGGTGACTAGTGACGGGTGATTGCGATCACGCACGACCATCCGAAGGAACTTCTGCCCATTCAATTGCGCGGCAAGCGTGGTATTCGCCAGCTCGGTGAGCAGGGGATCCGCAGTTTTAAAACGCGAACTGCTATAGCCACCTGGCTCTTCATAATAAAGCAGACCCATCTCATCCGCTGCATTGAGCACAAGCGTATTGCCCTCGCAGCGATGAAAATTCAGCATGTTCTGACCAAGGGCCAAGGCCGATGCAACATGCTTTTGCGCCAGGGCAACCGTGGGAAATATTCCATTGGTTGGCCAAAAACCCCAACTAATCGCCGAAAGCAAAAAGGTGCGTTTTCCATTTAAATAAAGGCGTGTATTCGTGCCGAAACCCACCACGCTCATAAATCGAAAACCGAAACGCTGCGTGTATTGGTCGATGACGTTGCCTTGGCCATCCTTAAGCGTGACAACAAAATTGTAGAGATTCGCATCGCGAATATTCCACAGCAGTGCCGCAGGGACGGATGCGGTAAGACTCACCGTTCCCGTTTGCCCCGCTTGAACCTGGAAGGCTGTATCGGGCGCCGTGTACACCGTCTGCGGATTGGCCACCGCGGCATTGTGCTGCCAAGCCTCTACAATCGATGCGCTAAAAGTTCCGGAAAAGGTCTGGGCGCCTTCATTGGTAATTTGGATATCGGGAGCAACGTCGGTAAGTGTCGGCTCATTTTTGACAAATACATCCGCGACATGGACCGGATTCTCGATCTTAAGCTGCACAGATCCCAATATCCCTCCGAAGCCATGGGAAAGAGGAAAGTAATAACCGCTCGGTGAGGACGTGGTTCCGAGTGTGCCCCAGACCGTTCCATCAAAATCGCCCCAACTAAAATTACCCGTGGCGTCGGTGATGCGAACTGCAAGCTTGTTGGTTGCCCCGTACTGAACGACGTTGGTCACATCGACTTCAAAGGGAGTCTGACCGACCAACTCATAGCCGACCAGTTGCTGGTTCACAAAAACTTCGGCCCTTTGGCGAATTCCTTCTGTGAAAACCAATTTCACGCGTTGTCCCGCCGCTGTCGAAGGGACGGTAAAACTCTTTCCCCACCAGCTTACTCCTATGTAGTCACCGCTCGTGCCCGATCCGTTGTTTGATCCGGATTTTGCGTCCCAAAAAAATTCCTCAACAGTCCCAGGTACTTCAGCTTGCAGCGATAGAGCCGAATTTGCATAAACAGTTGCCGCTTGGCTTTCCGGCTGAACATTCGAAAAAAGCTGATTCCAGCCAACCGTTGGGGGATTAACCGATAGCGTCGAAATATTGGCGGGCGGCAGATACAACGTATCGTTTTTCCAGCTCGCATTGCGATCAAGCCATAGCGACCATCCTGTCGTTCCCAAGTCAGTTTGCTGACGAACTTGCGCCGGTAGATTCGATCCAAGAGCGAGAAGCAAGATAGCCCCGGAAAGCAAGAGCCTACCTGGCTTTTTGCCATTCCTGATCGGTGCGCTGGTAATGTCCAGGACTCTTAGCATGGAGGTGTTGTATGGGCGCTGACTAGTTGATTCCAAAGGCCTGCTAAATGCTTCCACTCCCGTATGAGTAAGCATTGCTTAACCATCAAAACAACTATTGCAATCCAAGCTATATGAGTGACCTAGAGCTGTCACTATTTTTGCTACTACGTGAATTAGGCCTAATTTTGCGAAGCCCTAAAATCACTCAGCTTAAGCAAAACAGCCCTTGGCGCTACCCACAGGTTACCTGCTTTAAGCACAACCTAGTTTCCTGAACCGGGCAATCCAACACAATAGAACCGACCCGATCCCCAGAAGCACGTAAGTTGAAGGCTCTGGAACAGCCAAGACTTGAGAACTAGCCAAACCAGCACTGGGAAGCTGTGACCCTCCACCATCGGAGTTTGTCGTAAAGAAATTCAGATCGATTGTACCCGAGCTAGGCACGACCCATAAATTTCCATCGTCAGGCGTGGTACCAACCGGAGGCGCATAAGTACCATAGTACTGCCCAGCCAAAGTAAGGGTACCCGAGTTAAACTGGGATAAGGTTATTTGGGGAAACCACCTTAAAGCAAGTTGATCTCCTGCGGTGATCGTACCCGCACCGGATGTGATATTAAACGACGCAAGCGCTTCATTAGTTCCCCCGTTGCTATTAAATCCGGCAGCTGCAAGGAGCGTAAAATTGGTGCCTGAGGCAAAGTTGCCTGCAGTCACGTTATTATCAATGGCACCCGTACTGGAACCAAGATCGATAAGCAATAAAAGCGAACCATTAGCGGATCCAGATGTATTGTCCGCCTGCATGGCAGCACCGGCTGGGCCAGTAAGTTGACCGGTATCCAAATTGACGGAAAAACTGGCATGGGCGCGCGCCACACACCAAAGTGACAAAAGGACCAAGGATAAAAGTTTTTTCATGGTAGTTAGTAAGTTGGGGAATTAATCCAAAAGGCAGTTAAACCGGTACCTGTCGCTGCCTTACGAATTAAAATAGGATTACCTGCCGCAATAACATCTGTTCCGTGATCTACCGTGGGAGCATCGTTAAAAAGCCGCCACGCCCCATTCATGTAATAATAGGTAGCAACAGGGGATTTATTGAACGCCACCTGAGCATTGTTATAAACGAAAAGTTGATCTTTAAAGCTACGAGTAGAGGTTGTGGCCACGAATGAACCATCCGTCGGATTAAGACCACAGTTATTCAAACTAACATCGATTGGCCTGATCATGGCCACCATATTATCCTGACTACTGGAAGCGAGAGTGGCCAACGGAGTAGTCACTTTTTTGGTTAACACGTTACCGGTAACCAATAAAGGAAGAGTGGGTGCGCTATTCGAGTTGCGAACGATGAAGTAGGTATTGGGAAGAAGAATATCATTACCATGGTCCACTGTCGTGGCATCGTTAAAAAGTCTCCAACCAACGTTTGAACCATTACTAATAAAATAGTAGGTGGCCGAAGTCGCAAGATTAACGCCTACCCCCGCATAATCAGGAATCAAAAGTTGAGTCTTAAAAGTACGGGTTGAAGTAGTTGCCGTAAAAGAGACACTCGCGTTCGTCGCAGGGAAAACCGTGGCCAGAGTCCAGTAGGGAATAAGCGTGATCTGCGAATTAGCGGGAACCGAACCAAGGCTATCGCCGTCCAGATTGAGCGTCAGCGTATTCACGGCATTGGCCGTAACCGTATAGAGGCACCCTTCCTTCGGATTGGCCGATCCCGTGCTATTGGCTCCGAGCAACGCGTAGTACGTTTTGGGTTGTGTCCCGGAATTGTAAACGAATTGTCCGACAGCCCAGCCTGGAACACCATTCACCGTCACGACATTACTGGAAACAGATTGAATGGTGCCGATGAACTCGGGCGGACGAGTGAACGGCATTGCAATGAACGTATCCGAATTGGATAGAAGCCCCTGATAGTTACCACTGCCATCGTAGGCGCCGAGCTTATAAAGTCCTACGGGATCAGTAGTCGATGCCGATATCTGGGCAGCAAGCGGAGAAGTTAAGCACAGAGTAGCAAGTAAAAGCAGCCACTCACGCCGACATAACAATAATCGGGCTTTTAGCGGATGAGAACGACGCAAAAGAGTGGTCATGAAGTACCTATCCATTGGAAAGACCGCACAACTATCACGAAAATTCTCTGGCCTGACAAGGTATTTCTTAAGAGTAGCCATTTAAATCCATGAACTCTTGAAAGCCTTTGACTACTGCACCTCACTAACTTTCCTCTAGTTCTACCCGGCAAACTGAGCAAGGCTACACTTGCACTTTTTACTTACTTAGCAGGCGCGGTTTTACGCGACTTTGCAGACATGTCGATTGCATATCCAGTGAATCCAATGGCTCAGATCGTCTATTTTTCCACCTCCACCACGCGATGCCAGTGATTGCCATCAGACAATACCCCCTCAGCTTGACGTTAAACTTCAATATCAACTGGCTCAATAATTGGAAAAGAGAGCATATTCCTTCGGTCGCTGAAAAAACGTTTGAGAATCATCTCCAGCTGGCCGATTACCTTGCGGAAGTTCAAAAGGTAGATCCTAGCGTCATTGGCTCATGAGGTGTCACGATATCTGAGACAATTCATATCAGTTGAACATACTATTCAACCCGGTTCTAATGTTTCTAAAAAAAATAAAATCGCAATAGCGATTTTTCTCTTGCTTTACGCATAACATCGTCAAGACTTCCGACTTTAAGCAGTTCACCTCTCAAGGAGACCACGGATATGATGACACGAATAGCTGGGTGGATAATCGGTATCTTTTTCCTTACCTGCCTTCAGCCTTGCCCCGGAGGAGGTTGGTACGTTGCCAACACCGCGTCTGGAGAATGGGTCCAGTACCAGAATGTCTGGCTTGCCTCCGGCAATTACCGCTTTACGGCGCATGTCGCTTCGGCGGTCAGTGGTTCGACCTTTCATTTGGAAATCGATGGGGCAGCGGTTCAATCGGGGATTTCCGTGCCCAATACCGGGCGGGCCGATTCCTTTACCAATGTTCATCTCGGCCACACCAGCGTCTCTCAGGGCTACCACACGCTGAAGGTTGTGTTTGAAACTTCCGGGATTTCTTTGGATTGGTTCATGTTAAGCAAAGACACCGATACCAGCAGCACAGTCAAGGCTTCCGACATCACGATGGTGAGGCCCAGCACGAGCGGGACGCTGATTGCACCGGTCGTTGGCTACGAGCATAAAACGGTGACTCCGGGTGTAGGTTCTTCGCTTTGCTCTGTGCCGGGAAACGATGTCAATGGTCACCCCTACACGGACGCCCAGTTGTCTGCGTGGTACTCGGTACCGATGTATCGGGATTTTGACCGGCGCTCTGACCGGTATTGGGACATTCTGGTCGATGATTTGCTAGAATCGCGCGCGCAGGTCCCCTTCTTTCATTGCCGTTCCACCTCCGACTTTACCCATGGTCTTCAGGACCGGGATTATAGTGAAGGCGCGGGGGCTTACGAAGGACGCTGGATGATGAAGCTGGCCGAGGCGGTGTCGCGTAATCCACAGGCGGCCAGCGCTCTCAAGGTCGGTATGTTTTGGGAAAGCGGCGATATCGCCAATTTGTTCCAGCAAAAGTATGGCTATTATCCCGCCTGGGGTGACCCAAACTTTGTCCCCTATGTCATGCAATACTGGTTGAGTCCCTGGTTTGACAACATGCCGCCATCGATGCTGTATCAGCCCTATCCGGGGCGCCCGATCGTCAGTTTTTTTGCCAGTACTCCAACCAATATTGTGGCAGACGGCAGGATGGGGGATTTCCTGGGTGGCGTCCGCGCGGCGTTGATGCAGAAGTATGGGTACAATCCGCTCTTTATTCTTCCGGTGGGAGGATCTGTCAATCCAGCAGCCCAGCTTCAGGGTTGGGGCCAGGCACCCTGGTTAACGTGGGGAGGGCCTTTGCTGACAACCAATCCCTTTGGGGGAACCCCGTGGGATTCGACCTCTTCGGGAAGCCGTCGGCGCCTGGACACGGTTTGGTTGAATGACTGGAATCCGGCCACAAACACCGGAACGCCCAATGCGGGCGATGCCAATGGGGTGGATAGCCATCAGTCCCGCCTGAACGGCAGTGGAAATTCGAACTTCTTCACCACGTTGGCGCAGGCCGTGAGCTCCGGTGCGACCCTCGTTCAGGAGGAGGGATTCACTAATATTTCCGAGGGAAATTCCATCTTCCGCAGTTATCATCCCGAATGGGAATATCCCAACCAGCACATGGCGGCGATGCGCACCTATGCTGATCCTACCACCCAGACGGAGATTTTCGAGGCGGAAGGATGCGATACCTACAACAAGGTGGGCAATACCCCCAACGCCGGCGGCTCTTACCGCTATGAATGGTATGGCGAGCCGAATACCTTGGCCGTTTACCGTCCGCTGCACAATATGCAGAACTGGATTCAGAAGAGTACCGGACCGGGCAATCTCTCCCAAATCACCGCGGGCTTCTTCGATACGTGGGCCATGGCTTCCAATGGTACAGTGTGGGCCGAGCACATCATGGGCGCCCCGGATACATGGGCACAGGTATCCATTCCGACCCTCACATCTGTTTCCGTGGGCAAAGGCTATGCGTGGGGACTTAACGGAACGACCGTCTACTCTGCCTCTACCCCCTACGGATGGGGATTCAATACCACCGCCGGCTGGACACAGCGAAGCGGTACCATGTCCCAGGTAAGCGTTGGTGACAGCGCAGTCTGGGGGCGGGATGCCAGTGGCAATATCTATAAGAGACCCCTGGACGGCTCGGGCGCTTGGACCCAGATCACCGGAAATATGGATAAAATCGCTGCGGGAGATCTTTTTATCTGGGGCATCAAGGGCAGCACTATCTCTTATACGTCGACGACTAATATTAACTGGGTCGCGGTCAATAATCCCAATAACATCAATCAGATTGCCGTGGGATCGGAAGAAGTTTGGGGAGTGAACGCCTCCGGCAGCATCTATCGCCGGAGCATATCGGGCATCGGCGATTGGGATGCCGTCAACGGCCCGGGAGGCACTGTGACGAGCTTGGCTGTCGGTGATGGTTATGCCTGGGTATTGGCAGGTAATACGCCCTATACCAGAAGACTTGAAGGATTTTTGGGAAGCGTTACCGCGCCCCCGATTGGCCTGAGGGCGGTTGCCACCAATACCCAGGTGCAACTAACCTGGACCACTTCCACTGGAGCCACCGGGTATAATATCAAGCGCGGAACATCCAGCGGCGGACCTTACACGACGATCGCCAGCAATGTCCTGCCCTTTACGACGGTGCTGAGCTACACCGACTCGGGACTTTCCTCGGGAACAACCTATTACTACGTGGTTTCGGCGCTCTCTTCCGCAGGCGAGACAACCAACTCCACGGAAACCAACGCCAAGCCTCAATCCCAAACGCCCTCCACTCCGACGGCCATGTGTGCGGGCAACGGTTACGGCTCTGTCATCAACCTGACCTGGATCAGTGGCTCGGCCAATACCGCCGGCTTTTCGATCGAACGCTCGCAGGGCAGCAGCAATTCCTACACTCCCATTGCGGCCGTCCCCGCGCCCACCAGCGGCTATAGCGACACAACCGCCGTCGTGGGCCAACAGTACACCTACCGCGTGCGCGCTTATAATGCGGCGGGTTATTCGGGTTATAGCAATCTGCCCACAGTTAGCGCCGCCACTCCGCTCAGTCGCAGCGGATGGATCGCCAGCGCTTCCAGCAGCAACGGCGGAGCTGCCTCGAACACGCTCGATGGCAATCTTAGCACACGCTGGTCGCCCGGAACCTCCCAGACCAACGGCCAGTGGTTCCAGGTCGACATGGGTTCGCCGCAATCGGTCTATCAGATCGTCCTGGACGCCACCAACAACGGCGGAGATTATCCCCGCGGCTATCAGGTCAATGTTTCCACCGACGGCGTCAATTGGGGCAATCCCGTGGCCACGGGAGCCGGTTCCTCGGCAGTAACGCCTATTTCTTTCTCTCCTGTGATGGCGCGCTATATCCGTGTAACACAGACCACCAGCGGAGTATCGGGCGGTTGGTGGAGCATTGATGAATTCAATGCTTATGGCACGCCCGTTCCCACAACGCTGAGCCGTACGGGATGGATCGCGAGCGCCTCGGCGAGTAATGGAGGTGCCGCCTCGAATGCTCTCGACAGCAATCTGACCACGCGCTGGTCACCGGGAACCAGCCAGGCTAACGGCCAGTGGTTCCAGGTCGACATGACTTCCAATCAAACCTTTTCCCAGATCACCCTGGCCGCTCCTAATTCGAATAACGATTATCCGGTGGGCTATCAAGTCAATGTTTCCACGGACGGCGTCAACTGGGGCAGCCCGGTGGCCACTGGAGCAAGCACTCAAGGAGTGCCCTCGATGACGATAGCGTTTCCCACCCAGACCGCCCGCTACATCCGCATCACGCAAACCGGCACTACAGGCAACTGGTGGAGCATCGACGAGTTCAATGTCGCCAATAGTTCCTCCGCATGGCAAAACGTCGACATCGGCTCGGTGGGCATCGCCGGCAATGCCCAGATCAGCAACTCGGTCTATTCGGTCGCCGGGGGTGGCAACGATATCTGGGGCACAGGAGATGCCTTCCAGTATCTCAGTCAACCGGTCACCGGCAATTGCAGCATCGTGGCGCGGGTGGTTACGCAGCAGAACACCGATCCCTGGGCCAAGGCGGGTGTCATGATCCGCGATAACACGGGTGCAGGCGCCATGAACGCCACCATGTTAGTGACGCCCCAAGCTGGAATCAACTTCCAGTGGCGGGCGGGCATGGGATCGAGCTCCTCCAACGCAGGCACAGGCGGCACCGCACCCTACTGGGTTAAAGTAACCCGATCAGGAAATTCGTTTACCGGCTTCCTATCGAGTGACGGCGTCAACTGGACGCAGCTCGGCAGCACGCAAACGATCAACATGTCACCCAGCGCCAACGTCGGCCTGGCCGTAACAGCGCATAATAACAGCCTCCTTTGCACGGCTACCTTTGACAATGTAACGATCACCACGCCGTGAACAACAGAAGCTTGGAGACTAGAAGCCATTCGTTTTAACCGGGCAGGGCTTGCATGGGTAACATGCAAGCCCAACGCCGCCAACTGCGACGGACTGAATTGGGCCAGGGCTTTTAATCCCTGATAAATTTCCAGAGCTTTTTGAAATTGAGCAATCGCCTCCTTCAACTGCCCCTTTTGGAGAAGAGCAACGCCAAAATTATAGTGGTTATCAGCATAGTTGGGAACGAGTTCCATCGCCTTTTGGAACTGAGCCATTGCGTCATCCACCTGCCCCTTCTGAAGGAAAGCTTTGCCTAAGTTGGTATGGGCTGATGCGGAAAGAGGACTCACTTGAAGCGTGTCACTCCAAAGAGTAAACTCGTCGGCAAAGACATCCTCGCGCATCAGGGTCAGCAGGGTTAGGGGCAGAAGTGCAATGAGGCAGGGGGCCAACACCGCCCAAAATCCATCCCGCCATCTCAGTATCATGAGCAACAGCGCCAGCAGCTGCATTGTCACTCCCACCAAAGGTAAATAATAAAAGCGATCGCCCAAAATGCGGAAAAGAGGAATGAAATTGGAAACCGTTATCAATCCCACCCAATAGACGGCCACTCCCATGGCACCGATCCGGCTTTGACTGGCCAGCCGGACTTGCAGCGCAACAACGAGCACAAGAATAACCAGCGCAACCGACGTTGGAAGGCCATCCACATTCTCCAACACATAATCCGCCGAAAGCCGAGTCGGCCAAAACAACTTTCCCATCATGAAAATCCAGAGCTGCGGTTGAATCAAAAAGACCTGGAAGAACGATCCGCCAAGATAGGTCGGAGCAGGTTCGGACGCTGTCGGTGCAAAGGCAAATCGCGCCGCCAGAAATGCTGCGGTCACCATCATCGCGCCCCCCAAGAACCAAAACCATGGTTTCTTTGCTTCATTTCGCCGAAACAAGAACCAATAGACGATGAGCAGAAGCGCGACGGCAAGACCCGATTCCTTGCAGGTCACCGCGGTGAAGGCACAAAACGTGCCGATGGCCCCAGTTAATAAAGCGATTCGAAAATTTTCCGGTTTGAAGGCCGTTGCCGCGAGCAACGCCAGCAAGGTGAAGAACGTCACCAACAAATCGGAGCAGTAGTTAATCGCTGAAACAGGTTCCACCGCCAGCGGATGCAACGCAAAGATCAATGTAACCGCAGCTATGGCAAGTTGAATTCTCCTTATCCCGTTCCTGGCCAGGCCCGTGATTTCCGCTTTTGCCAGTCGCAGTAAAAAGATAAACAACAGCGCGACATTGGCCGCATGAAGCAGATTACTGCACAGATGATAGCCGAATGGGTGCTTGCCCCATACCGCCGCAATCAGCATCAGGTAAAGCAAAGATCCTGGACGCGATCCGAGCATGAGATTCATGCCCAGCACCTTGAGTGAAAGAACCGCAGGCAGATTGGAAAAGTTGGTGATAAACCCCTCCTCCAGAATTTCGAACCGCCCATCGTAAATAAAATCCGATGCAAGCGAAGGCCAGTAGATTATAAAAGTCGTCAACGCCAGCAGCAGCGGCAGTGAGAGGTTCGAAAGAAAGATGCTAAAAAACGATTTTTTGGGGAAATCTTTTGGCTTGGATTTTGATGCTGAGATTCTGTTCTGACTCGGCTTTTTCTTGGTTCTTTTCGCCATAAATTCTTACCCGGAAACAATGACGTTGAGTCCGCGCCCAAACAAGACTGTAAATACTTCCCTGCCTGCACACGATGCAGGCCGACAAGCCGATGCATGGCCACGGTCTCATGCGAGCCTTATCTTGTAGATTATTCCAGAAATCCAAAACATGTACCTTGACCGATAATCTTTTGTTTTTTTTAGCCACCAAATGTACCGAGACGCTAAACGCACGCCCACTCATTCGAAGGAGTCGCGACCATTTGCTGTTCATCCCC
>Ga0307511_10002086_pt1 | contig 20942 bp, 21 predicted proteins | sample 13_EM_MG_FD_200266 | JGI IMG/M metagenome (GOLD analysis project Ga0307511, IMG submission 200266) | Populus trichocarpa ectomycorrhiza microbial communities from riparian zone in the Pacific Northwest, United States - 13_EM | ecosystem: Host-associated > Plants > Roots > Unclassified | place...
CTCGTCCTCCCCAAAAGACACTCCCCACATGTATAAATAACCAGAAACCCCCACCCTCCTCGCTCGTGAAGAAAGATATGTCAATGAAACTATCCGTCCCCCACCACCGCCGGTGTCAAATCTCCAGCCTCCCATCTGCTCCAGTCGTATTCTGTGATACGGAAGGGTTTCATTCCGATGCGTAGGTCGTGGTTCCAATTTCCACTCGGGGATACGCGCCCTCGGAATATACCAGTTATAAATACGAGTATTGATACACCAAAAGAAAAAGAAATAAGGAGCGTGGAAAATGAAGCTAGGAAGCGGACTTAGGTAAACTGACTAGGTAGATGATTACGAACGCCGTGAGAGAATCTAGCAAGTGATCTAGAACAAAACAACGGGGTAGGTTGCATATGGGGAATATTGTAAAGATTACGAGGTTATTGAGCGGAGGAATCTTGAGAGAGAGAAGTAAATGTATTCGTCAAAGCTATATAGAGATCGCTATAGTATGAATGCTATGGTTCTACTGCCTTATCCGCCTTATTTCGTCAACGGATTCCACCCCTTTTATCTTCCTCGAGTTATCCCAATATGCCATTTTAGTCTACCCTGCTCATGCCCGCATATCCCAATATGCCATTCTTGGACTCCTGCGTTTCCCGTGATGCTTCCTGTGATATCGCACGTGAGAGTAATTCCTACAAATATGTCCGCGGGTAGCTACCGGCGAGGGGAGCTAGTTCAGGGTAACTCGGGTATGGTAAATATGGCGTAACCAGGCACCTGTTGGGACAGTATCGACATCCTTGAAGACAGAAGTTCAGATAAACCGGTACCCCGAAAATAACACTGGCATAGAGCTCTATAACCACGGGGTTACAGCACTACGAGGGCGAACGCAGGGGATATTGGGGGCGGTTTGTATTTGCAGTTGCCAATCAGAATACAGTTTTCCATCTACTAACTGTACCGGCACCGATCAAGCCTGCAGTTGCAAACATGACACAGGTGGGTACACTCGTCAGAGAGCGCGTGTATCATCATCATGATGGCCAAACAGTCTATCTACTCTATATACTGCAAAAGTTAAATAAGGAAATATAAACAAGGAAATATAAACTCGGGGAATGATGAAATGGAAATAGAAATAGAAATAGAAATAGAAGTAGAAATGAATCCATGCAGAAATACACAACATCAATCACGAAAAACAAGGAACTTCCCCTTTACCTCCCATGGAGCATTGCTCTTAAGTGTTCTGGCGGGCCGGCAAGCGGCAAGTAGCAGAGCCACCTCTTCAGCAATGGACTCCAAGGCCGTCTTTTGTTTTTGCAAAGCTACCATGCCCACCGTGTTCCTCCCGTTCGACCTTCGGACTGTCTGCCCCCCCTCATTGTCAGTTGTCTTGCGGGGGTGCCTACCTCGGCGCGAGATGGTAACATTCTCGAACCCAGCAAGTGCCTGGGTGAATGTAGCACCTGTCTCGCACCTGACTTCCGCAAGGTGTCGGCGGATGACCGACTCCTTCTGGGTCTTTTGCGTCGGGGGAACCTGTGAGACGTGGCAGTTAGCAGTCGCGGGGGCTTGAGTAGACCTACTATCACCACGACGGCGGGAGATAACGACATTCTCGAAACCAAGCAGAGCCTGATTGAATGTCCTGGGTGAGTTCCTGGAGTTGGCGATGGCCAGTTGTCGTCGGGCAGCAGAGTCACGAGTGGCTCTGCTGACGATGGTTGTCAGGGTTCCCGAGCGGAGGGGAGTCAAAGCAGCTTTCACCAGAGGTGGGATACGTCCTGAGAAGTAGGACATTGAAACGTGTTTGAAGAGTTAGGGGGGTAGTTAGGGGTAGCGCGGATGCTGGAGAAGAAAGGAAAGAAAGTAGCCAAAGTCGGGGGCGAGAGGGGTTTATGTAGGTGGTCTGCATGGTCAGCTGGTGCCTACTTACCATACTGGCAACTTGGCACAACAAACAACAGGAACACGAACAACAACAAACAACACCACAGCACGTGATCCTAGCCTCACGAATTCTTCCGCTTCGTATCAAGTTTCATTAAAACTGAAAGAACTTTGACCCACGCTGATTTGCAAGAATACAACCCCCTCAAGTACGAATGATGTCCATGCTTCCTGCTTCCTAGTCTGGTTGGCACAAGCCCCTCGGAAATGCTTCCCCGCATGCTAACCAAGGGTGCAGCATTTAATTCATGAACTGTGGGGACCTTGCTCCGTCAGACCCAAGATGAGCAATACAGATACAGTGATAGCTATCCCCCTCAACCTCATTAGGCTCCTTGTCCACAGATGTAGGAGCAGGGACAGTTCGCACGATGTGGTTGACGCAGGGTAATATTTGTCCGTTAAGTTATCCAAACCTCGATCTAAGAAACAGGTACTTTCATATGGATTACTAAGCACATACTTAAGAACCTGCCTACAAGAAGGGTTTTTCTTTTTTTGTGAATTAGTATCCGTATGCTATTACGAGATTTGAGCCAGTGACACTGGATCATAATGACTCGTCTCAGGTCCCAACGGGGTATACAGTAGACTCTCGATACCAGTATATTTGATGTAAGAATATGGTTACAAGCATACTTCACTGGTCATAAGCATATTTTAGATACTAGATTATCTTATTTTTTGGCATAGTCACCATACACATGCTTGTATCTGGAGAAGGGCTAAACCATAAATAGGAACTTATCGATAAGAAATACCATACCCACCCCCCAGCATCGCGTCTCCAGCAGAGGAAGGTACCACATACAACAACAAATACCTCTGGAATGATGGCATCATCTTCTACCTCTAGTGTGAAACAGCGCCAGGCCTGGTCAGAGGTTGAACGTCAATACTCCTCTTCTGACTTCCAGCTGAACCCACTGCCAATATCAATGAGCTACAAGAGGTCCTAAAGCATGAGAAGAAATGCATTGTGATTCTGGAAATTCAACGCAGGCGTCAGCATACTCAGCGCAGAATCGCTGACTTTCTGAGGCATCCCGGAGCCACCTCGTCCTCTTGCACCACCCCTCCTCCTCCACTCCTGGAGACTCTGGTCCCCACATCTACTCTCATTTGTCTGTTTATTGCTTGTATGCTCTCGTTGTGTTTATCTGTTTATCATCTTAATCCCCAACTTTTCATACCGCTGGCTAGCTTAATTCCATATTTTCCTATTTTTTCTTGACGTAAGAATATCTTGGTTACAAGCATACTCCCCCCTGTCCGAAAGATATGCTTGTATCGAGAGTCTACTGTAAGGCGAAGAAACAACCAGGATCAGAGGAAGAGAACCACCTAAGGAAGAGACAAACTCAGAGAAGGGGGAATCATAAGTAAAGGAGAAATCGTCAGTGAAGCAGAGCTATAAGAGAAGGAGACACACCAGTAAAGGAGAATCCAGGTATGCTATTACGATATTTTAGTCGGTGACACTTGATAATAATGACTCGTCTCAGGTTCCAACGGGGTGTAAAGCGAAGAAATCATCAGGAGCAGAAGCAACCAGAGAAAATAAGGAGTACCAAGAGGAGAAGCGAAGACCAAAACCATGCCGGAGACAAGATCTAGCACACTTATCAAAATCTCATACAATCGGGTCCTGCAGCTGTCCTACGGCGTGCCTCATCTGTTTCGGGTTCAACATTCCCGAGATTCACTTGTCCCTTGCCGCTCTCTGCTCTAACCCCAACCCCGACTTCAAGTTCGACCTCTCTACTCGCACCACCGGACACATCTTCCTAGACAACCTAGGGACTGACACTTGTTTGGTTGTTAGTGCAGCACTGCTCCCCTTGCCAATTCAAGTTGAGTGTGTTAGGGGCCGGTCGGTGATAGGGCAATATCTGTGGGAATGTAGGTACTTGGGGGCTATCACGGCTCGGGCCTAACTGGCCGCACGTGTGGGTGCGGAAGAGATCATTCTCTTCAAGATAATATTCCAGTAAAACAAGACTTCACCCGAGCCTTGAAGAACACAACTATGTACAGGAGGTGCGCATATAGGAAGCAGGGTTAGCGTCAGGCCACCTACCATCACCCAGCGGTAACCCCCCGGTCTGCATCTCAGCCGTAACAGAGTGGGCAGGGAATGAAGGAGTACAGCATGCCCTCTTTTGGTGGGTTTACGAGTGGCCCAAGGAAGGGAAGGCGGCCAGGGCGAAGGCCTGGAAGTTAAAGGGACCAACCAAAGCAATGGAGCAGGGGCGGGAGGAGCAAAATGTTATCACTAAGTTAGCCAACCAGCTGGGCATTCTAGAGGAGGACATTCGGCAGAGATTGCCTGGTGTCGTTAGCGTTAACGAGGGCCAGCCGGGGTGTCAGGAGCTGGCGCAGAGGCTGGAAAGTTTAGAGGTTGGGGATGCGGACCAGAAGCAGAGACTCAAGAGGTTGGAGGTTGCAGAGGAGAGCCGGAAGCAAGACCAAGTGATACTCCAACATCGAGTAGCGGATGTTGAGAACCAGCAAGCAGAAACCAAGAAGACACTTACCACGATTCAAAATGCCTACCAAGCGGTACAAGAGACTGCAAAATAGCAGTGTTCCACCACTACCACCTAGATTAATGCGAAGTCCAGGGAGCAAGCAACCCAAGCGTTGGCGCGCCGAAACATGAACTCTTCTCTCCGGGTGTTCCTCTGCATGTACAATGGCGCCTCTGTGGACAGTAACGGTGCCCCGCTCCGACATAACCTGACTGAAATTGGTAGGGGTCAATACACTGGGGTTGAGCTTGGAAAGGGGTTCTTGCACGTTTTTGACGGGGAGGTGTTGGCGCCCTCCCACCGCGATAAGGTTGCCGTAACCTTCAAGCAGTTTTGTGATTCACCAGGGCACATAGTCACGATCAATCTATTTCTTGTCAATCGGGTATTGGCACAAGTGATCTCCTTTGAAGAATGGAAATTAATCGCTCAATTCGGGGCTTGGACAGCACTAGGGATGCCATGGTAGCGCAAACACGGTCTAATTCCAATTCTTCGCGGTTAGCCTGTTGCGTCGTGTTACCAGGTGCAGATGGCCGAAAGTTGGTGCTGCTGGATCTCCCTGGTGATGAATCCTCAGAGACAAAAGCAGGACCCATTTCGGCCGTGGCAAAAAAGTCCTCCAAGATATCGACCAGTGATGCAATAGCAATGATCCCTCTTGGAGCTAAGGCCAATGGTTGTTGAGCTGTTCCCTCCGCGTTCACAGCCCCATGCGCGTGGGGGGAAACATACCCATCCACTAACATAAAGGATGGTTAGGATGGTAAATTACATGCTAAGGGAGTACGTGGAGGATTTGGGCGTGCTAGTTGAAACGAATCTTGTGGTGTGTAGGAGCCTAAAAGCTGAGTCATGGAAAGTCATGTCAGAATATATAGTTTTAACCTAATTCGCTATGTAGTTCACTATATCTCTTCACATGGTAGGCGGTTTCTCCTGATACTGAGTCAACATGTATTATACATCACGTACAACGTATATTGAGCCCCACAAGTCCTTCGAGGCCACAATTCCGTCACATCAATTGCTAGTCCATACATACTCCAATTCCTACCTTCCATTTTTCACCACCTCGTATAGCAATGCTCACCCTAGGGCGGCACCTGCAGATGACTTCTATGTATATACTAAAACTCTAGTTTTAACTTGAGCCTATTTGCATTATAATTCGATATTTTAACAATTAAATACATGCATCCCGGAAGTGCGCTGGATCCCGGTAATGCGCCGGATCCCGGTCAAAAACGTTATGCCTACACGGCCGCCAAAGCTTCAGATCGGAGATAGTCGAGCAGAGAGTAATAGATGTTCTGCACAACCAGACAAGAGCCATGGTCGTGGACACTTTGGCGAAAGACTTACGGTAGCAAGCGAGGCCTAAGACATATCGAAGGCAAACATAAATAACTTAGCGAACACGACTTTTGAACGCAGATGCAGAACATGTGGGAAGCCCCCTCCGGATCTCAGACTGCATCAACACCTCAACAGAGAGCTCTGCCTCCAGAGACAAAGATACACCAAGGGGGTTGTTTTGGAAATTTCTGGGGTCTTTGCTGGGAATATATTCTGTGGTTGGAGGGTTTGGGCGTTGGTCGAGGATCGGTTGAGGTGGACCTTCTTTCATTTACGTCCAGTAACCGGTCACCACTCCTCCCCTTCATTACACTTCTACAAGCAATAATGCCCCTGTGATTTTTTTGCAAACCTCAAAACTTCGCCCCCAAGCCATCGTCAGTCATGGACTAAACCCCCCCCCCCCCGATCCTCCTGGGATGTGAACTCCACAATCAATATATCCATCCCCGGTCGTAATGGGAGGCAAGGAAGCGGTGAGCTGCTAGCCCGACGAGGGAAGTGCTACACTGGGGAGAGGACGAGCAGACAGAAGAAGAAAGAGCTCTGTATTAGACTGAGGACAATGAACTGATCTGATGAACTGAAGTGAAGTACTGAAGAAGTAGGAAATACAAGAGCTATATATGTTCTGACCCATTCAGCTTCTGTCGGGGCCTCTGATTTAGATAGTACATTGCATTCCATAGTGTTGCGGAACAGGACTTGATTTCTAGCATTTTATTTGTTATTGTTGAAACTATGAAATCTTTTGGTTTAGAAATAAACCTTAAGAAATCAGTTGTTTCTACGAATAAAGCTTTCTTATTAAACCAGCCTCCCTTGCACAATATTGTGCAATGAGATGGTGTGTAAGAGCTAGCATGTTGAAAGAACTTAGAGCACCCATTGGTTGTCCAACAACGTAGTGTACACTAGAATAGGTTAGTTTCATTGGGTCCTCGATTTTTGTTCGAGGAATCAAGTAACTTCTCTGTACTAGTATATCCTTTCATAATTTTGCCAGTTTTAATGCCTCTGTTTGGTTTGCACCAATAGAAACAAGAAGACTAGCAATAATACTAACTTGTAAAGATATAGGTAATCTGACCTGGGCGTTCTAAGCGTTAACACTTAGAAGCTATAGGGAAAAGTTATTTTCACACTTGATGGTCCGTGCGTATGTAACTATGATCTTCCTTTAGAAAGAAGATAAAATTAGTTTCAAATAAACACAAATAAACACTATTATTTGTTGAATTTAACTTCTAAACATAGTTAGTTAACATTCCACTTTGCACCATTACCGATTGGAGGGATCGAGATCCCCCCCTTCCCAACATTTACTCAGTAGAGCTCCACCTTGATTGGTACAAAACCAACGCGTAGCCATTCGTAAGAACTCCATTTCGCAAATGCAGGTCAAGTAAGGATATATATTAACTAGTGATAGCATAAGTTAAGACACAAATTTGGGTTTAAGCCCCAATGAGGTATTTGTTATATTTTCCATTCCTCTGGGCGGTTCTATTTCTCGTATTTTATTTGTTATATTTTTTTTATACCTCTGGGTGATTTAATTCCTAGTATTTTATTTATGTTATATTTTCATACTTCTACTTGTTTGGTGATGTCTGGCTTGATTATTCTATAGTTTCGTATGAAGAATATTATGCAGATTGGTGAATGGGTCAGAACATATATACATTAGATATGAAGATGAGAAATGACCATCAGCGTATCACGAATGAGCTCATATGAGAGCAAGCGTAAGCCGAATAACAAGTGGCTTCAAATATGTGGAGACTACGTGAATAGTCGTAAGTTTTTTATTTTATTTTATTTTTACATATTCAGTACTCATATACCACCCCTTAAAGGGGCCACGATGAGCCTCGCGGAAACCCGAGAGGATTCAAGGAGTGCCAAGTTAATCTGGCCTCTCCACGCGGCTGATAAATACACGAATGCAAACCTCCGAGCACAGTTGGACGCCATCGTCCCTAACGACGACGCTTCCTCGTAGGGAGACTCGATCGAAAGAAGTACGCTCCCCTACAGAAAAACCCCCGCGACAGAGAACATTCCCCTAAGAAAATTAAAAATATATGAAATCGAAAAAGGCCTCAATGGTGTCCCAATGACTATCATCCCCGTCATCTTTCCTCTAATTTGGTGCATCTAGGTCCTCCCACGGCTTGCATGGTCCGAGGATATCGTTTCTTTCCTTTAGGAACTTGGGGCAGCTGAAGACGATGTAGTCCCCGTCTTGTACCGGGTGTCCGCAGGAGCAACCTGTCCTTGCCTAACCCGTTCAGCCAACTCTTCTACGGGCCCTTTTTGGTCCTCATCCAGGTATATGCTGATTAGGCATGCCTGTGCCAGCCTGTTTTCCTTACGCCGTAGCCTTGGGTTTGCCTCCAAGGACGCCTTACTGCTCTGTGTACCTGCTCCCTCCGTTGCTGTCTGAGGAGCCCCCTAGATCGCGCCTAGGATAGAGGTGAATGCCGCATGGATATCTGCTTTTTCGTTGCCGGGGATGCCAACGTGCCTGCGGACCCAAGAAAGGTCGTAAGGGGGGTTAGCTTGGTTATGATGTTATGGCTCGGTATGGGCTGAATGACATGAACTGCATTCTAACAGGTTACACCTCAGCTCCGGAATTGCGGCACTGGAGAGCCGAATGCCAAGCGGGATTCACGCTGGACTCGGAGGAGGGAAGGATTGGGTATTTCATGTTGGGGCTTCAGGGTGGGATGGGTGAGAAAGTGGATTTAGAGTGGGGAATGAGGGTGTGTGGGGGTGTTGCATGCATAAACCTAGCCGGACGGGCGCGGTGAGGGACTTAGTTGGCCCCCCTGACGGGGTCGGTATTTTCGCAGATCTCCTGACGAGTTTATATGGCACGCCCTATCGTGGTCCTCCGTGCTACTTCTATTTTGTCGCTTGTCACATGTTCGCCATTAGGGGGTCTCTGTTTTAGCGGCTATTGTGTATTAGATTTGAATTAGTACAGCTAAGCAACTTGGGACACCATAAGTTGTGAGAAATGACGGGCCCATGAACTATATCATATTGAGCCAGGGCTCCTCTTAGATAGTATTATTCCCTCTCCCAATACTTTAAAATCAGCTCAAGCTTCCGCAGCTCCATATCCTCATCCGTCGCGACAAACATATATTCCAGTGCTAATCATGTCGAAGTCAGCAACCCTACCTATATCTAGTTGAACCAAATATGTCGTCGTTAGGCGTACCTTTCTCGAGCTCCTTCTCGAGCTTGGTAATAGTAGCCTGCTCCTGTGATTGCACCCCCTGGGGAGGCCGATGAGGATGGGCGTGGCTTCCGTTCGGTCTAAGTTCTGGCAGTTTCTGAACATTCCCAACGCTTAGGGCTTTGAAAGCGGCATCTATGTCAGCGGCTGTCATTAGTTTATGTTCCAAGTATACTGTAGATGTAGTAGCCTTTAGCAGAACAATTCTTACCAATCTCAAGATACTTTGCATCGGAACCGGGTGCCTTCTGCTTCTCCATGATGCTTGTGGACTGAGAGAATGAGCACACCTATCGGTGGTGTTGGTGTCTGGTTTCCGGGACGATGGTTACTCGGACTCGTTACTGTGGTGGGGTTGTGCGGCTGTGCTGTGGTCAACGAACGATCAAAGGACTGAACGATCAAAGGACTGTGGCTTGGAGATCGTCTCGGAATACATCTATATAGCTAGACTAAGAGTAGGTAGCCAACACCAACCAAACTACTCTTTGTAGCACGATAGCCGATCCCAATAAAGAAGTCCGACCGTACCCACTGAGTTAGTCTGGTTACACTGAGTACGTACTTGTTCTCGTGAAGTTACCATTGGTAACAATCCAGACAAGACGCATTCTACCCGATATCGACTCTATTCGCCTAAGTAACCTTCTAGGTAGGTAGTCTGATTGAGGCCCCAGTACTCTGGTTATAGTGGCCCCAGTACTCTGATTATATTGGCCCCCAGGTGTAATCCTCTTGCTTCAAACGCAACTTTTCAAACAAATACTACTGACTAAGCTAAGCGACATCCCAATCACGTGACTAAGCGAACAAACGACCCAACCTCTCCACGTTCAAGAGTGTGGGTTCGAGGCTAGTGTACTCCGTGGTACACATGGCTCCGCAAGAACAGGGGCCCCCAGGAGTCGTGGCCCGCATATACAAGAAGAGTGGACAGCCCACTTTGCCCTGAATACAACCACCAAGACGAGAGATAGCGGAGCACGCCCCCCCCCCCACTGTCCGGCTACGCCTGCACCCGGCCCCCCGGCCCCCGATAGGAAGACCTCACCACCCCGTGCTAGAGAGGCGACCCCAATAGCGAAGTCTACGACGCAGTTGAAGCCTTCTTCCAAGACCTGCACCTCTCCCTCACCTCCGGAGACATCGCTTTACGGAGACAATAATGTGAACGATACGAGGGTGGCCCGAGGACGGAGCCCCCAGAGCCTTCCCCTTTCAGAATTCAGATTCCATTCTATTCATATCGCTTTCACAGCATTTACTTATCCAGTCTCTATTCCTGCGGAATAGCTCTCTCAGCCTCTCCTTCGTCTCGACCTCACTTTTCCATCCCCTACATAACGCCGGTACCCACGAAAAGGTGAACCAGTACCTGACTGGGGAGCTGGCGAAGTTGTGGGGGATGTGTAGGGCACATGAGGCGAGGGAGGCAGTGAGGGGGGAGAAGATGAGAGATGGGGAGAAGGAAGGTGGTCCTGTGCCGTATGTGGACATCAAGACCCAGAAGAGTCACAAGTCGGATTAGCTGGGGCGCTAAGTAGGATAATTCGGTATTGTAATTTGTAACAAATACCAACTCGCATATTGAACACGGTGGGCGTAGATACATGGGATATAAATTGTGTCGTAGAGTTCATTTTTTGATTCACAATGAGCGTGATTATAGCAACTTCCAGGATAGTCAACCCTGTAACACACCCCTAAGAGCTTTAGACTCCAGTTGGTACATTCTCCAGTTCTACATTTCTCGAGTATGTCCCGAGTTAATTTTACCAACACACTTAGACTCCGCCGACTGTGGGCTGTGAGAACCAGACTAGGTTGTGAGATATTACCTACGTGACCCTATACGAGTGCGGAGCCAAATATTGCGTAGATACACCTATAGCTCCTAACAAGAGAAGGACCAAGCAGCAAAACACAATCCGCCTCAAGCCTGTAATGGTCTACAAAATAGTTAGACAAATAGCTCACATAGACGACCCACAGCCACGACACCATCTTTGTCCAACGAGTAAAAGATACACCCCAACATCCTTTTTTTTTAATTTTAATTTTTATTAAAATCTCATTACTCGTATGCAGCCCTGTAAGAGGGCTATGACGAGCCTACCGGAACTCCGATAGGTTTCAAGGCGACCCAAGTTAATCTGGGGGGCCCTACGCGCGCGAAAACCAATAGATACAAAATTAATTAGCGCCCCTCCGCCTCCGCCCTCCTTCCGGCTCCCAATCATCTGTCCCTCCCTGCCCTCCTCCGCCACGCCCTCTCCCGGCTCTCATCCCCTAAAATGTAGCTATCCCTCCTCCGCCACGCCTTTTCCCCGGCCCTCTCTCTTCTTCATAGTCACTCCACCTCCCGCTCCGACTCCAACTCCATCTCTTCGGCGACCCGCTTCAACTAGCATCCCCAGTGGGCTGTCTCGGGCAAGGGCTGGCTCCACGTCACCTAACCAGCGAGGGGCTGGGGGAAAATCGTTGCAGATTTTAACGGTGTCAAAACGGTAGTGGGGTGGCGGCCCTACCTCCCTCGAGCTCGGCTCCGACCGTCTCTCTTGCTCTTTATGATTCGAAGTATAGGTAGTCAAAAAAGGCCCCGATGGCATCGTAGGGAGGGTCGTCTCCTACCTTCCGCCAGTCAGGGGTATCTATGTCTGCCCACGAACGTTTCCCCCTTAGGAGGCGGTTTCTCTCATTATTGTGCAGTGGGCAATAGAATGTTATGTGTTCGCCGGTTTGTTCTGGGTGGCCACACGGGCAAGAGGGTCCATCTGCTTTCCCTATTCTATGTAACCATGCCCTCTGGGGACCTTTCTCGGTTCGATACCAGGTGTAGGTGCTGAGGGCGTGCCGGTGCCAGTCGGATCTCCGGATTCCGGACCCGGTCTGCGTGCGAGCGATCTTCCTGTTGGCCCTGGAGGCAGCTTCGTAGGCCTTCACGGGTGGCGGTTCTGCTGTGCAAAGAGATCTCCCCTAGGTGTGAGTGAAGTCACAAACAGGGGGGGCCTTACCCCAACATCCTGTGCAGCCGCACCCACACCTCATAGATATTCCACACTTGCCATGACTTGCATGTGGAGAAGGTGAATATTCAGGCCCCATTCGCAGAGGAAGACGTCTACCGAGCTGAGCTTGCTGCCAAAATGTGAACATTGAATATCCGGAATCCTGTCCTGGGTATGGCTCTTAATTTGCACTCTTGGTACTAAAGATAGCCACTACCTACGCCTCCACCACCCACTAATATTATGTATCCTAGACCAGCAGAACCTTCCCCTACATTGGGTAAAGGATATTCACCGCGGAAAGGCGAGATGGAGATTGGGAATCTGTAATGTGGCTCACTCCCAGCAGCCACGTGTGCCGGAGCATCTGAGGCCTTCAGTATGAAAAAACACACACTGTGAACGAGTTAGCGCTACGTACTTTTTGTCATGGAGAGGTTGACTGGGATCACACCATGATTCCTTGACGCTCGCCACTACTGCCGGAGAATACCCACTGCTGGGTTTGAAGTTCATTCAACGTGGGATAATATCAAACGGGGTGCCGTGCCTTCGCATTGAATCGATCTGGACAAAGAAAGAGGGCATCGTCAACGTCCCCAACGAGATGAACGTGCCCGCAAATCCCTCCACCTGTTGCGCCGCAAGATTATGTTAGCTTGGGTCCTCCTCAAATTACATGGAATTAGCCACTCACCAAATCATTGCCATGGGACTCAAACAAGTCATACATCTTCGGTCTTGAGGAAACTACCTCTGCGCCTTTGCTAGTTGTAGTGTAGCACCTGAGCTTATAGCTTCGGAAACTTAATTGCAACGGGCAGGCTTCTGGATGTGAAGATATTGACGGGACGCTAACTGCAAGTGGAAGGTAGGAACAAACTGGATATCACCCTCCGAATAACGGCAAAAGGCAGACTAAAATGTATATATGGGCGCAGTTCCCCGTGCCTGCCACCACCAATGCAGTTTTTTTTAATATCGTGAACATCATTTTGTCATATTTTCTTGCAATCTCTCAACATCTCCGGTGATCTCTTGAATCGCATATTAAAATCCCCGTAGAACAATCTACAAAGATGGAGGAAGAGAATAGAGACCACTGTCTAGAACAGAGCATAGAACATCAGACTCCTGTGGTCCTCCCCGGAATTCAACATTTGTGTGATCCCTGGTCCAGGCTCCCGGTAATTCAACCATTGGACTATGCAAGATCCACCCCTCTACCCTCAGGCCCCGCAATGCCGCAGCATGTTGATAATTCTAGGGACCCTACGCTATCCCCAGCAGTGGAGCATTCCAACCATTCTGGTTCCAGATCTCAAACCCTACCCCTGTCACTGGACCGACCAATGAGAACTCCATTCTGGGACCAAGCAGGAACGGTGTCTTTGGATTCCTTTGGAGGTATGCCCCATCAACACACTACCCCAGGAGGTGTGACCCCCCCTGAAGATACGCACACTCAAGTCTGAACAGGGATGCTAACAAGTATATAGCCACCTGTTGCAATCCTGAACATGAGCTCCTCGAAGGCAAATCCAATTTTTACGAGCGCAGACACAAAGTCCAGATGCAGCTCCATCATGAACTGAAATCAAAGCTAGACGTGTGTCAGACCGAGTACAGGGGCCTGGAAGATGAATGTGCCGAGGCTGTTGAAGAAATGCAAGAAAAAATCCAACAGCTTAGGGAAGAGGTTGAGCTGCAACAGGATCGGGCAGATTATTTGGAAAAGGAGAATCGGGCGTTGAAGATGGAGCTCAGCAAGGCTAACCAGTTGTGTACCCGTGGAGATAATCCTGAAGGAGAAAATACATATGTACGGAAAAGTGGTAGTGAGGAGACGGAGGATGAGGATGGAATGCAGCGGCTAATCGCGAGATTCCACGGCTTCCCTGATAGTCGTGTCAATAGTTCAGACCTAGGCTGCGAAAACAGAGACCACCAGCCAACCTCTCAGCCAAACCCCCAGCCAACCCCCCAGCCTTCCCGGTCGACGGCAGAGCATGAATATGAGGATTTATATCCTCATTTGACTCAACAGAATGAAGGACGAGGGTTTGCCACTGATACACCAAGGGATCCCTTTTTTGTGATGAACGATGGACTACCAGTGTCTTCGCTTGAGGAAACACGAGAGCACAAGAGAAGGCGACTGGATGGGTTCACAGACATAGGACCGGTACCCCAATTACCGGAGCCCAACACCCGAGCTCCGGTGGACTATAAGGGTAAAGGGAGGGCTATTGATTCATAGGAAGTGTTCCGAATTCCCCGCTGGTGCGAGCAGGGCTGCGGAGGAGATATCTCGTGTTAGGCCGAATATTATGACTCCTCCGCTAGGAATCCTTTTGGAATCGTCAGATGCTCTATGGGTCTTGATTTTGGTATATCCAATTTGTTTTTCCCGGATGTTGGGGTTGGAGCGGGTTTGATATCAAGTACTGCTACGCCAGCAGGGGGGCATGGCGTGTATTAAAGGGGTGTGGTTATTTCTTTTTTATGTTGTATTATTCACTTAGCGTTTTCTCCAGTCTGCTAAACTCAACATGTTACGTATGAAGTACATGTGCTTTTTAACACGTCCGAGGTCAGCTTTGAAGAGCTCTACGGGGTCCACTCTCACTCGATAATCTTGCGCATGAGACAAGGTGATTCTTCTCCATCTCGACCCACTACATCCATGTCGACCACTACAACTACTTCTGATCAACATTCTAGTCTCCACCAACTGCTGATACCAGAGGTTTGACTGCACTTATTTCGTTTTCTAGTCTCGACCCTGTCTTGCATTATCGACTGACACCTCACTCCAAACCTGTTTCGAAGTTGAATGGTAACCTCCACCATGTTGTGTCAAGCCGATACAAGTACATACATAAGTACCCGCCCCCGCGAACGTTTGACGGACCGACGCTAAGGAGATACCTAGGTTTCCTGCCATAGGAGTGCTTCTTGGACTATCTCTGATCTCGCTCAAGTCACCCTCAAGTGCAGCCATATCGATTTTACAGTCTCGGTCAATTTTTGGTTCATTACCTATACCCCCCCCGCCCTTTTCAACTTCTTTGTTGCGTAATACTACCCCCCCAGCCCTCGTCGTCCCGTTTCAATAAACCGATACTTACATACCAAAGTCCGTGACTGCGGGAATTGTTCGATGACTATCTACTACTTCGTTCCAGTTACACTCGCCTGAACCTGTCCTTTTTTGATTCAGTTTTTAGTTCCCATTTTGCTAGTTCCATGTTTGTTCTTTGGTTAGTTTTCTTCGTTCGTTTTCCGTTCGTTTTCCGTTCGTTTTCCGTTCGTTCGTTGGCCCCTTTTTTGTTCGTTTTTTTTGTTCGTTTTTTTGATTCGCTTTGAGTTCGTCTCTTTGCTTCATTTTTCATTTCGTCTTTAGTTCCTCGCCCTTTACCTGACCCTTAGAGGTGAAGAAATCATCCCTCAGCGTTCACTGGTTCGCGATGTACAGGAGTATATTCGTATACTATAGAAAAAGCGACTTGCTTAATCAACAACAGAACCTAAGGAAATTCCCCCGCCTTACATACCTCATATAACCGAAGAAATCATTATCCATCCAGACGCTAAATAACCCGAAAAAGGTATGTACCTTCACTAGTGACTGTCCTACTCAGTAGGGATGCCATCGTCATTCCACAACTTTGTGTGCCAACCTATTATTTTGTCCTAATAAGAGGGCCTTTCTAAGTTTGCACTTTTCTCACCAAATTTTTACTCCGGCACCTCTTTTTGTTTTGGACCATCAATAAAGAGTGGTTATCATAGTATCCCACCTGCCTAGATGAAAAGGATGTGTATAGGCCCCGTATTACCGAAAGTACCATATGCTTATTTTCCCCACTGCAGGTTTTTACCCTGAATTTTCTGTTACCCTCAACTCCCCATTACCCTTCACTTCGTGTTGTCCTCAATGTCTCGGTGCACAAGCTGCCGAACACCTGCTAGCCAGTTTTATGGCCTTCTGGTGCTATTAACTGTGCAAAGTACCTAAATTTCTAGGCAGGGATTTACGTAATGGAGAAAGCTCAGGACAAACGAGATACTGCGTGCCAGATATGGTGTTGCCATTTTTCGTCCAGGAAATCTATTGAACTATCAACGGAAAGCAACCTGACTGAAGCATGAGGATAACAGGCAGCGAGTGTCTACAGCATACCCCGGGGGTCATACTTGTCCCCCTTGACATGTTTATACCACTGTCTCAGGCATGCAGCATTATTTTTCCCTACCTCAGGGCTGCTACAATCTCAATACCCTCACCCCCGATCACCGTATACATATGGACATATACGAGCCAAATTACCAACCTCCCCCTTTGCCTTCAAGATATACGGATCCATACCCCTAGGTAGGAAACAAGTATCTCCCCGATGCAGCTACCGAATGAATTGCAGATGTGCGTATCCTATACTGCATCAGATGGGTGCTAGGAACCAACCGGCATGGGTCTCCAGCATAGTGGGGTCATCAGTTGCTGAATCACAACATTTTACTGCCGATTGCTCAAGGAATTGGAGGTGGGAGTATACCCCAGGAAGTCTAACAGGGAGTCGGTGCGAATGTACTGTCATTTGCCGAGATCAGGGGAAGGAGCGGCATAGTATGAAACCCATCGTTGACCTCTGGTAATACGCCCTGTTGCCTCAGCCCCAGAGCAACACCCCATGTCCGTCGGAGTCCCCCAAATCACTCTAGACTCATGAGCCTCTCTCATACGCACAATGGGTAGGACAGGGTTGACCGATTACCGCCGTAACCTATCCCAGGTCGTCAACCCCGCCAGCGTGGCCTTCCTCACCCTTTTTGTATAGGGAAAACACAATTCTTTTTTGATGAACTCACTACTCGTATGCACATCAACAGGTTATATATGACGAGATACGGAAAACACAGCAGGAGTATGACTACCGACAGGTGGGGCCAAACTTGAGCCCTCATCAACAGCCCTAGTGGATGGATTCATGAATTATGGGCTTTTCTGTTGTACTGTCACTGGACGCAGTTTGCGCTAGACCACACCATCTTGGCTTGATTTTGTATCTGATTCCATCATTTTGTTTCTCTTTTGTAAACTAATCTGATTTTTTCCGAGCTTTTTTATAGTTATACTGAAGTTGCAAAACAGCAAGGATTTTATGTGTACTGAACTCAGCAAATACCTGACCTTAAACCGGGGAGCATTTCACATTCAACTTAGCGGAAGTACTTGAAACAACCGAGCTTAAGGGAAGGTTATCCTCAACCTTTGCAGCTATTATAAGTATTACCTTGAGCTCGCTCACATAACAAATTTAACTCAAATTGCAAAGCAGATAGGACCGAGAGCATATGCAGATTCCACTGTGGGCGTACTAGGCTGCCTTCCTATCCTCGGCGAGCAACGCTTCACCTCCAACCCAAGCCGGGGTGTATTCCAGATGGCAATCTCTCCGTGGTGGTTGTGATTGGGGGACCAGGGGGTAGGTGAAAGACGAGCTGACGTGGATGTTGGTGATTTATTAGATTGAGCACAACCTCTCAAGATCCTGCAAATCGGGGAGGTTGTTAGCTTCCCCCGTCCGCCATGATGAAGTTTCCGCCTTTGAATGGGGTTACCGGGTAGACAGCTTTCCAATTATACCTGAACGTATTTTTAATGCCGAATGAGCTCCAATGTTGGGGAATTACTATCTATGTAGGGTATATGCGCAGTGTTGAGCTTTTAAAATCCCAGTTCTGAGGCTATACAAGTTAAACTACTAACTACCAATCATGTAACACAAGGAAACCACCCCCCCTCGCCCCTATCAAATACCTACTGATCAATACCTCTAACAAGAAATCAGATATACCCAACTATAGCCCTAATACCTACAGCATCTCTTGTCAGGTGGATACTAAGTACATAATTCCCCAGCCCAGTTACTAGGAATGTCCATATGCTTATCCCGTCTTGATATAGTTGTCCTCACCCAGCCCATGTTATTTCCTGGTCTTGGCCGTATTCTTTTCTGTTCGTCACGCAGCCTATACCATCTGTTCACGATCTTTCTCAAAACACTATCAACGCATAATGGTATCTCCGCCCCACCAACGTTTGGCGAACCAACGTTAAGGAGGCACCTAAATTTACTGCTACAGGAATTCTCCTCTGATAACTCCCGATTACGTCTAGATCACCCCCAATTGTAACTATATCGATTAGACAGTCTCAGCTATTTCACTTTCCATATACCCACCCGCCTCGCCTACGTCTTGTTGATTGCAGAAGAGTACCCTCCCCCACCCCCCACCCCCCACCCCCGCCCCCGGTCAGCCAGAGTCATTGAAAGGATACTTAGTTACCTGGGTCCCTGGCTGCGGGAATTACTCAATGACTATTCACGACTTCGTTCGAGTTAGCTTGGTCTGGACCTTGGTCTGGACCTTGGTCTGTTTTTGATTCAGTTTTTGGTAGTTTTCTTGTTCCTTTTTTCCAGTCGTTCCCCTTTGGTTTCTTTGTTTCGTTTTCTCGGATGTGTTTTTTGATTCCTTTGTTCGGTTCATTTTTTGTCCCTCTTTTTTGTTGGTTTTCCCCGCTTCTTTAGTTGATCGCCCTCTACCCTACCCTTAGAGGAGCTTCTTAATCCATAATATTCTCCCCCTGCTCTGATGCCTAGGAGGTATATAGGTCCCCTGCCCCCTGCGTTGCACCCCTATGCAGATCGTGCTGGTCTTTACCCCCAACCTTCTGTTGCCCTCAACTCCCCGTTTGTAGTCCTCAATATTTCGATACAGTCGAGGCTCACGATTATCAGGCAGTTTTGCACCCTTATGATGCTTTTAACTACTCAAATTACTAGCCAGAGAAGGAGATGTCCCCGGAATTAGTGGTCATGAGTATGCACAGAGCCCAAGACTACCGAGATACTGCGTGCCAGATATCCTGCCGCCATTATTCATCAAGGAAATATATTGAATTCTCGACGGAGAGCAAACTGATTACAGGTATGAAGTTTGAAAATCACATCTTGTAACTCCCCAGTCACACCTCAATTCCTACGCCCTCCCCTCCCATATTCATATATCGACATACATCAGTCAAATTACACAATTACCACACCTCAAGTAACGCACTAACCTCCCCGCTCGCCGCCAAGATTGACTGATCCATTACTCTAGGTAGCAAGCAAGGATTCCCAAATAAAGCCTGATAGTGCATTTCAAATTTGTCGATGCTAGCCTATGGCGAATTATGGCTAGGAACCGACCAGTATAGGTCTGCAACTCGTTGGGATACGGAGTTTCTGCCCCCAGCGGAGTAAAATGCACTCCCGGCTTAATTACGATATTCTACTGCAGACAACTGAAGGAATTTGATATACCCAGTATGGTTTGTGGGAGTCTGTCACGAATCTACTGCCAAACCCCCGCTGTCAGGGAATCAGCGACTGGCGGTATACCGCCCATGGACTTCGGGCAGCATACCCGTTTGTAGCAGCCCTTATAGCAGCGGCTCTATCCTACAGTTTGGCAGCCTCCCCCAAAATGTCCCTATTGTCATGATCAGCCTCACCCACACACACACATTGACTGGGACTGAGTTAATCCCTTCCCGCCACCTATCGCAGACGGTCGGTCGTGCTCGAATATCATCTTTTAAATCAGGCGGCCTTGGATTGAACTCAGTCACCAGATATATTTGAGACACATAATAAATTACGCTAAGTTAAAGGGGGGTGTTACCCTCAACCTGTCAGAGTGTTGTTACCCTGAACTCTGTTTGAACGTATGTTTGAACGTGGCGAGCGGTGAGTCGTGGATCCAGTGAAGGACGTGCTATAAGAGAGAGAGAATGGTAGAAGCTTGTATTGATCTAGCTACTATAATGAAGTGAACTGATGTGATGTAAATATACACAAGTAGCAGGCAATACAGGAGCTATATATACATGAACGAGACATGCAGGTGAATGTGCAGATGGTAGCACATGCAGCTCAACGTGAGAGGCTAGGTGAATAGGCTCAAGGCGGGTTTGCAAGGTAATGACTGTAGAGCTAGGTATGGGCGGAATGACATGCACTGCATTCTAACAAACTCGCCTACGAATGACAACTATTTTTTTTTCAACCCACTCAGATAGGCCTTAATTCACATACCGGCAATATCATGACCTGATTATGCAGCCTCTATATCCTCCTCGAGCATCGCCCCACCCCCAGCCCAAGCCGAGTTGTATCCAAGAGGGCAATCTCCCCGTGGCACGTGAAAATAGGGTACCAGGAGGGCGGGTGCCGGGGCGTGGCTCATTTCTTGAATTAAACAACCACCCCCGGGATTCCCCATTTGGCGGAAATTGTTGCTCTCCCTCCCCTGCCTGTGACGACTGACTAGGTTTCCACTCATGGCCGGGATTTACCAGTCAACCAGCTCATTTAAACAGTATTCAATATTTCTTTAGTGCAGAACAAGCTCAAACTTCTGAGCAAACGCTCTTTATGTATAATATCTACCCAAGTTTCAGTCCAGTGGAACTATCAACCCACAATCGGTCCCTTGAAGGGGGGGGGGGTAGGGGGGATAGGTGGTTGTGGGGATCAAGCATATCTCAGATTTTGTCGTGATGCCGAATGAGCTCAAGTGTTGGGGAAACACTATCCCTATCCAGCTATGACAGCTGCGGAAAGTCAAGTATTGAAGCACCTAGTGGCACCCCATCGTCGAACAAGTCCTGGCTGGGGATATAAGGAGGGGGTTGTGCGAAGAATATACATATATGAAGTGAAGTGTGAATTACCCAGGATTCCTCTAGCCACGTGAATTCATTAACAGGTATTTAGAGTCTATCGCGCCTGT